>Ga0302306_10001282_pt1 | contig 13931 bp, 9 predicted proteins | sample III_Palsa_E3_1_FD_198761 | JGI IMG/M metagenome (GOLD analysis project Ga0302306, IMG submission 198761) | Peat permafrost microbial communities from Stordalen Mire near Abisko, Sweden - III_Palsa_E3_1 | ecosystem: Environmental > Terrestrial > Soil > Palsa > Peat permafrost | place: Sweden...
GGCATTCTTAACTGCCGACCAATGATCCAGCCCCGAATAGCCTGAATAAAACTTACCATCGGTTAAGGTACTGTCGGTGTTTATTTTGGCGGTAAATATAAAGGCATGCCCCCCATCAAAGCAGGATAGGTATAGGCTGTCGCCGGCAACGGAGCCCTCCAGGTAACGGTAATCGCCGGTGGTGGTTAAAAAGGTGCCGGTAAGCTTGGAACCGGTTTGGGTAAATTCGCCAACAGTGGTATCTTTTTTGGCGCCGTCATCACCAAATATAGCCGACCATCGACCCGAAACATTATATGCCGGGGCAACAGGATCTTTAAAAAATCGCCATGACGCGCCCGGTTCGGCAACAAAATCCATAGTGGCATCGTGCGTACCTAAATGTTTTATCCATTTACCAACCAGGTAATTAGCCTCCAGCCGCAGTTTAAACTCCGAATCGAACAAAGGCATGTGGATAAAAACGGAATCGCCGTTTACTATTACATCGGTTACCTTAAAACGCTCATCGCCATTAATAATGGCCAATTGTATGTTCCCGGCGGTATCGCTCAAAATAAAATTAAAAGGCAGGTTATTACCCGATGCCGTTTTTAAAACCCCGCGCCAAATGCCTGCCCTAAGGCCGGTTTGGGCAAAGCCAGTGCTCATCATCAAGGAAAACAACAGGATCAACAGCGATCTATTTCTCATTTTAGCCAGGTAATTATGCTCAAATGTAAACAAAGCTACGCTATTATTTCAGCACCCCGCGCGATATGACAATCTTCTGAATTTCTGATGTGCCCTCATATATCTGCGTTATTTTGGCATCGCGCATTAACCGCTCCACATGGTATTCTTTTACAAAGCCATAGCCACCGTGTATCTGCACCGCTTCAATGGTAGTATCCATAGCCACTTTTGATGCAAATAACTTAGCCATAGCGCTGGCCTGCCCATAGGGCTGATCGTTATCCTTTAGCCAGGCGGCCCGTAAGCAAAGCAAACGTGCGGCCTCAATTTCCGTAGCCATATCGGCCAGTTTAAATTGTATGGATTGCAGGTCGGCAATGGCTTTGCCAAATGCCTTGCGCTCTTTGGCATAATTTACAGCCAGTTCATAAGCGCCGGAAGCGATACCCAATGCTTGTGAAGCTATACCTATGCGGCCGCCCTCTAAGGTGGTCATGGCGAAGGCAAATCCGAAGCCTTCGGCACCTATGCGGTTTTCTTTAGGCACTTTAACATCATTAAACATAAGGGAGTGGGTATCCGAGCCCCGGATGCCCAGTTTGTTTTCCTTGGCACCTATGGTAAAGCCTTCCATGCCGCGTTCAACAATCAATGTATTGATACCGTGCGAGCGTTTGCTGGCATCGGTTTGCGCCATAACCAAATAAGTGGATGCTGAGCTGCCATTGGTTATCCAGTTTTTTACACCGTTTAGCAGGTAATGATCGCCCATATCAATGGCGGTAGTTTTTTGCGAGGTGGCATCGGAACCAGCCTCCGGTTCCGACAGGCAGAACGCGCCTATCTTTTCTCCTTTGGCTAAGGGGACAAGGTATTTTTGCTTTTGTTCCTCTGTACCGTATTTCTCCAGCCCGTAACATACCAGCGAATTATTTACCGAAACTACCACCGATGCCGAAGCATCAATTTTTGATAGTTCTTCCATCACCAGCACGTATGAGATGGCATCCATACCGCTTCCGCCATATTGCGGCGATACCATCATCCCCATAAAACCCAGTTCGCCCAGTTTTTTTATTTGCTCCGTCGGGAATTTCTGGTGTTCGTCCCTTTCTATCACACCAGGCTTCAATTCTGTTTGTGCAAAATCCCGCGCCGCCTGGCGTATCATCATCTGTTCTTCCGATAGTTCAAAATGCATAGAGTAGATTAAAATTTAGTCCTGTCAAAAATAATATTATGCGTGCATAGTAAAAAATTATAAACAAAAAAAGAGAGCTGTTTTTAAAAGCTCCCTTTCCCCTAATTAATTTAAACTATTGATTAAACCCAAAACAAAGAACAAAAATTTTCAGCTTGGGTGTCTGAGAATTCAATTTTTATAGGTAGATGTTAATGTTTTCATAGGCCATGCAGGGCCGGTAATTCGTTATCAAATGTAGCGCCATTTTTTGCAGGCGGTTTCAATTTAATATCGCAGGGGTTAAGTTATGCCAGCAGTTTCATAATTAATTTGCTTCAAATCAGCTTATTTTTGGGTTTTTTACTGTTATTTTGATAATTAGTTATCTGTTTTTCCACAGCTATTTATTTGTTATTTATTTAGTCGTAAAAAATATACATATTCCATTTTTCCATACACCGCTGTATTTTATTACATACAATTATTAAGAAATGAAGACAAAAGCATCAATTACCAAGGTCATATCCATCTGTGCTGCCGGCATATTATTATTTACCGGCTGTAAACGCAATACCGATACCCGTGTTGCCAACGACATGGTTTATACCGATAGGGACACCACCGTAAAACCTGGCGACGATTTTTTTAAGTACGCAAATGGCGGCTGGCTCAAAAAAAATCCGATACCGGCGGCCTATTCCACCTGGTGGATAGGCTCTGTTGTGGACGAGGAAATTAGGGACCGCCTTAAAAAAATAAACGATGACGCGCTTACTGCCAATGCGCCCAAAGGCAGCGATACCCAAAAAATAGGCGATTTTTATTTTTCGGGGATGGATACGGTGGACATTGAAAAACAGGGGCTGGCCCCGCTTAAACCCGAATTGGATAAGATTGCAGCTATAAAGGATATCAGGAGCCTGGTTGATGAATTTGCCCACCTGCATACCATCGGCGTGGAAACACCGCTGGGAGCCGGTGTGGGCCAGGATGCCAAAAACAGCTCCAAAATGCTGATGTACCTGGGCCAGGATGGTATTGGCCTGCCCAGCCGCGATTATTATTTTAATACCGACCCGCAGAGCACCACCTTGCGTAACGATTACCAGCAAAAACACCTGCCTACTATTTTTAAATTGGCAGGCCTTAGCAACGCCGATGCTGCCGCAGCCACTAAAAAGGTATACGCGCTGGAAAAGTTTTTGGCGGATAGCTCGCGCAAACTGGAAGACCTGCGCGATCCGTACAAAAACTATAATAAGATGCCCTTAGCCTCGGTTTATAAGCTTAGCCCGGCTATCGACTGGAAATCGGCATTTGATGAAATGGATTACCATGGTGTAGATACCGTTATAGTTAGTCAGCCCGAATATTACCGGGCCCTAAACAAGGCGCTTACTGCCTATACCATTGCCGATTGGAAAAACTACCTGCTTAAAAACCTGGTAAGCGCATACAGTGATGACCTGAGCAAACCTTTTGATGCCGAGAACTTCCGTTTCTATGGCATGGTAATGTCGGGCAGCAAAGCGCAATTGCCCCGCTGGAAAAGGGTGCTGGATGCAGAAAACGGCCTGATGGGCGAAGTGCTGGGCCAGATATTTGTGAAAGAATACTTCCCCGAAAAAACGAAGGAACGCTATGTGAACCTGGTTGCCGCCATGCGCGCCAGCTTTAAGGAGCACATTGAAAGGCTGGACTGGATGAGCGGGCAAACCAAGCAAAAGGCCTATTACAAACTATCCAAAGTAACGCCTAAAGTGGGGTACCCGGATAAATGGAAGGATTTTTCATCGCTAACCATTGATCGCGGGCCCTATGTTTTAAATGTGATGCGGGCCAATAATTTCTGGCACAGGTATGAGGCCAATAAGCTGGGTAAACCGGTGGACCGTACCGAATGGGGTATTACACCGCAAACCTATAACGCTTATTATGATCCATCCAACAACGAGATAGTACTGCCTGCAGCGCAGTTTACCATACCCGGCGCTAAGGATGAGGATGTTGACGACGCGGTTATTTACGGCTACGCGGCGGCATCAACCATTGGCCACGAAATGACCCACGGTTTTGATGACCAGGGCCGCCAATATGATTCGGAAGGCAACCTGAAAGAGTGGTGGCTGCCTTCGGACTCGGTAAAGTTTACCCAGCATGCCCAAATGCTTATTAACCAGTTTAACGGTTACGTGGTTTATGGCCTGCATGTAAACGGCAAAGCCACCCAGGGCGAAAACATTGCCGACCTGGGCGGGATAGTGATCGGGCTGGACGCGTTTAAGAAAACCGAACAATATAAAGAAGGCAAAACCATTAACGGCTTAACGCCTATGCAGCGCTTCTTTTTGGGTTATGCTTTGGGCTGGCTGGGCCAATCCCGCAAGGAAGCCGTATCTAACCAGATAATTACCGATGTGCATTCCCCTGATTTTTTGCGTGTGAACGGCCCGCTAAGCGATGTACCCGAATTTTATGAAGCCTTCCATATTAAAAAGGGCGATAAAATGTGGGTTGACCCGGCGAAAAGGGTGAAGATATGGTAATTGGAGATTAGAGAACAGAGATTAGTAGCTACATTGGGTTAGCGATAATTGCTTTGAATATTACTGCCCACTATTCTCTAATCACTGTTCTCTGTTCTCTAACCACTAATCACTACATTTGGCTCTATGCAAATAATACAACTCCTGCAAAATTGGTGGGCGCAGCAAAGCTGGCTGGAAGTAGCCGGCGTTTTAACCGGCATTTTATGTGTTGTGCTTGCCGCCTTAAATAATATATGGAACTGGCCCGTAGCTATTATAAGTGTGGCTATTTACATTTTTATATTTTACGATTCGCATTTATATGCCGATATGGGGCTGCAAGTGTATTTCCTGGTCACCAATATTTATGGCTGGTATTTCTGGAGTCGCAAATCGGCAGTGGAGGTAAAAAAGCCGGTGCTGCTTATCACTCATAAGCAAATGCTGGCATCTGTAATAATTATAGCCTTAGTAACCCCCGCATTAGGATTGTTACTCATCAAACTTTCACCCATACTGCATTATACACCCGCATCATATCCTTATGTGGATAGCTTTTGCACCGCCTGTAGTTTGGTGGCACAGGTTTTCCTGGCCCGCAAAATACTGGAGAACTGGCTGATATGGATATTTGTAGATATTATATATGTAGGCGTTTACATTTTCAAAGGCCTTGATCTTACAGCCGGAATGTATGCCTTATATATAGGAATAGCTTTATTAGGCTACCTCGACTGGAAAAAGGATTATAAAAAGCAAACGCCATAAAATAATTTCATTCCAACTGATTAGGAAGAATCCTCTCCGGCGGTTGGTGTATAAAACCTATCGCGAAAAACCATACTTGCTAAAATTTTAATATTGAAAAAATATTTTTCGAATTGACTGCTATTTTTAAAATATTTTTAGCCAAATACCAATTTTCTCATTATATTTTTATTTGAAAAGACATTTTTTGAATTATTTTTTTTAAAATTCTTCCATTTCAAAAAATAATCATCAAAAAACTTAACTAAAACAGTTTATATTTTAGTCATATTCAATTTTAATATAAAAATTACACCCATAAAGAATATTTTTTTATATAAAAATTAATATTCAGTAAAATAAATTTCTCAAAAACGATTATTTTTTGTAAATATTCGCATTTAAGTCAATTTTCTTTGAAAATTTTACTTAAAAACTTTGTATTTTTTTGAATTTATGATAATTAATAAAATAATAACTCTATTTTAGTGATTAATTAACATAATATTCAATCAAACTATTTTAATATGAATGTACGTTTACGTTTATTTTTCCTGGGAGCAGCACTTTTGTTCAGCTCCGCGCTTTTTGCACAAAAGCTATCGGGCACAGTAACCAGTGCCGGTAGCGCCGTTGTAGGTGGCAGCGTGCTGGCCATGCCTACCGGTGCAGGAACCGCCACCAACCTGGATGGCAAATACACACTGGTTTTACAACCCGGTACTTACAGCGTAACTTTCTCGGCCATTGGTATGGTAAAGAAAACCGTAACGGTAACCGTTGGCCCGGGCGATGGCAATATATTAAATATTGACCTTGCGCCTGCTTCAGAGGCTTTAAATGAGGTAGTAGTTGTAGGTAGCCGTGGTGGCGGCCGTACTCAGATCGAATCGCCGGTACCGGTGGATGTAATTAATGTGAATAACATTAACGCCAATACCGCCAAACCCGACCTGATGAGCCAGCTGAACCAGATGGTACCCTCATTTAACTATAACAAACAATCGGGCGCTGATGGTGCCGACGCGATTGACTTTGGTAGCTTACGCGGCTTAGGTTTCGACCAAACACTGGTACTGGTTAACGGTATACGCCGCCACATGTCGGCTTATGTAGATCCGGGAGAATCAGCACGTGGCCGTGGTGAAAGCGGTACCGATTTAAATGCTATTCCAGAAGCATCTATCGATCACATCGAAGTATTACGTGATGGCGCTTCGGCCCAGTACGGTTCAGATGCTATCGCGGGTGTTATCAACATCGTTTTGAAAAAGGATATTAATGATTTGAACGTAACTGCCGGCTTTAGCGGTTTCGACGATCAAAAGTACAACACCTTAAACTACCCCGATCCTAAAGCATACTACACCGGTAAAAAATTCGATGGCCAAACCTTTACTTTTGGCGTTGATGACGGCTTTTCGATAGGCAAAAATGGCGGTTTCTTTAATATTGGCGCCAACTTTGAGGATGCTGGTAAAACCTTCAGGGATGCCCCTGATCTGCCTATCAGCCGCGAGCGCAGGGCCTTTGGCGATGGCGAAGTTGAATCGGGCGGTGGCATGTACAATATGGAGATACCTATAAAAGGTACTAACACTGTGTTTTACTCCTTCGGCGGTTATAACGACAAATTTTCGCAGGTATATGCTTATACCCGCAGCTGGGATTATGACGGCCTGCGTGTAAACCCTACTAAATTCCCAACCGACCCAACAACCGGCGCTTTGATATTTGTACCGGGTGTTATGCAGAATGATGCCGCAGCAGGCGCGCCATTTAACCCGGATAACGTTTATTACGATCCTGAAGAAGATGTTTACATCCAGGATATGTCTGCTGCTTTTGGTTTCAGAGGCAAAACCGATGATGATTGGGAGTGGAACATCAGCAATAATACTGGCCGTAACAACTTCCATTATTATGGCGAAAACACCTTTAACGCTTCATTACCCTATGTAGCGGGGCAGCCTATCCAAACACGTTTTAACGATGGTGGATTTAACTATTTGCAAAACACTACCAATGCCGATATAACCAAGCACTTTGCCTCTGTGGCCGAAGGTTTGCAGCTATCGTTCGGTGCTGAAGCAAGGTATGAGCGCTACCAGATATATGCCGGTGAGCCTAACTCATACATTAATGGCGGCGCCACATTGCCAAGTACCGTTACCGGTTCAAAAGGGCAGGATTCAACCGTTTATTCGGCCAAAGCACCCGGTTCCGAAGGCTACCCAGGCTACCAGCCGGGCGATGCTCACGTAGCTAACCGTGGTTCGGAAGGCGCTTATACTGAAATGACCCTGGATGTAACCAAAGCCTGGTTGATCGACCTGGCCGAGCGTTTTGAGAACTATGACGATTTTGGCTTCGTATCAACCGAAAAATTCGCCACCCGCTATAAAGTTACCGATAACTTTAACCTGCGTGGTTCGGTAAGTACCGGTTTCCGCGCGCCAAGCTTGCAACAACAAAACTTTAGCAATACCAATACCACTATAGGTGCAGGCGGTGTACTGGAATACCAAAAAACAGTTCCGAATTATTCGGATGTAGCAGCTGCCGCAGGTATCCCTAAATTAACTCCTGAAACATCAGTTAACTACAGCCTGGGCTTTACCTGGCAGCCAATAAGCGCCATAACGGTAGCAGTTGATGCTTACCAGGTGGCTATTAAAAACAGGGTAGTATACTCCGGCACCTACGATGAAGGCGACCCAACATTCGGCAACCCAAGTACCCCCGGTACTTTGAACAACCTGCTGGTTGCAAACTCCATACAGGAAGCCGCGTTTTTTACCAACGCTGTAAATACCACCAACCGTGGTGTTGACATTGTGGTTGATTACCGTAAACGCTTTGGTGGCGACCAACACTTTTTTGCCACTTTTGCCGGTAACATACAGGACGTGATCATCAATAAGATTAACGTACCGGCTACCTTTAAAGGTACCGCCAGCGATAGCGCCAACTTCTTTTCAGATAGGGAGCAATATTTCTTAAAATACGCAGCTCCAAGGGCTAAATTTAACCTTAGCTTAGAGTATGGCGTTGATAAATTCGCGTTCGGAACCCGCTTTACTTACTACGGCCAGGTAAAAGAACTTGGTTTTGGCGAAGTTAGCGCCCCTGCCGGTGCTGCTGATCCATTTATGCCTTATGTTGATTTAGACAACGGCGGAGGCCCGGTGCCTGAAATATTCGTGTTCAACCCGAAAGTAACCACCGATATTTATGTATCGTACAAAATACGGAAGAACATATCATGGGATCTGGGTATCGACAACCTGTTTAACGTACACCCTGACGAAGCGATCGTAAAAGGCTCATCAAGTGCTACAGATGGCACAAGTTCTTTTGGCGATAGCAACTCGGGCGGTCCGTTTGAGGCCGTACAAATGGGATTTGATGGTATGCGCATATTCACCAAATTCACCTTTAATTTCTAAGGGCTCTATTAACAATTATATTTTAGCCCCGGCCTTTTGGCCGGGGTTTTTTTATGAATAATAGTTCCGGAACATATCCCATTTAATTTATAGCTTACATTTGTGAAAACCGAATAATACCACCGGTGCCCATGGAAATAGCCAAATTGCTTAACAAAATAATACAAGGCGATTGCCTGGAGGTGATGAAGAATATCCCCCCGGGCTCCATCGATATGATATTATGCGACCTGCCTTACGGTACCACGCAAAACAAATGGGATTCGGTCATCAACCTGGAAAAACTGTGGGCGCAATATGTGCGCATAATCAAAACCAATGGCTGCATTGCCTTAACCGCCCAGGGCCTGTTTACAGCAAAGCTGATATTGAGCAACGAAAAGCTGTTTAAGTATAAGATAGTATGGATCAAATCGAAACCGACCAATTTTTTAAATGCTAAAAAACAGCCTTTGCGCAAGCACGAGGATATTTGCATCTTTTATAAAAAACAGCCGGTATATCACCCGCAAATGACTGCCGGCGAACCTTACGATAAAGGCATACGGAAAGATCAGTATACCGGCAGCTATGGCGACTTTGAACCCCGGCATATAAAAAGTAGTGGCGAACGCTACCCTAACGATGTTGTTTTTTACGAGGAAGATGTTTTAAGCGACGACTATATCTATATAAAAACGGCCGAATCCGAGGGGCCGGTAGTACACCCTACCCAAAAACCGGTAGAACTGGGGCGCTACCTTATCAGGACGTTTACCAACGCGGGCGATATTGTACTGGACAATGCCTGCGGCAGCGGCAGCTTTCTGATAGCTGCCCTTGCCGAGAACCGGCGGTTTATAGGCATTGAGAAAAACGAAGACGCGCTGCTGCATAAAAAACACCCGGTAGATTATATCGAGATAGCCTCTAAACGGCTGGAAGAAGCAGGATGGAGTGATAGTCTTTAGTCGAAAGTCGGAAAGTCCGAAAGCAAAAAACTTCGGACTTACGGACTTACGGACTTAATCCGTTCGCTACTTTGGAGAACACTACCGAACGCTTAGGGCTTTTTTGTGTTTTATTAATATCGAACACTGAATGCCGAATATCGAATGATGATTAAGCTGCGCACATTCATGTTGCTTTTTCCCAACCAAGCGTCCATTGCTGAGTGGAAAACATATTGCCGATAGGTTATTGCGAGCGATAGCGCGGCAATCTCATAGCCGGTGCATGGCGAATATGCACAGTTACGAGATTGCTTCGTACCTCTCGCAATTGTAAAGGTGACGTGTTCGGCAAGTGTCCGGAAGTGTTCTCCTCCTTGCTGGCAAGCGGAATAGTCTGAACCTTGATTTACTTGATTAAGGGATTGCCTGATTTTTGAAGTTCATCAGCGTAATCAACAAATCCTGAAAATCATGGTTCAGGCAACTTGTTTTACAAAATATCCAAATCGCGCGCTACATAATAACTTGGTACAAGCGGCCTGAAGCCGGTCTTGTTCCTCAATTTTGAAATGTCCATTATACCTTCAAATGGATCGTTTAGTGGCCCTTCTGCCGGGTCAAAAGCATCAGCTGCCTTTCCAACAGAATCAGCAAGCTCATACAAGGTAATAGGCGCATCATCTGCAATATTGAATATTTCGCCATTTAGTCCATCGGTATGGAGCAGTAAAATTAAGGCCTGGGCAACATCCAGGTGATGTACCATGTGCATTCTCGACCCGGAGTGGCGTTTCATTTTTTTCAGCAGCGGTATTATCTCTTCTATATGCGGGTCCTTATCCCCATACACAAAACCTAAACGCAGCACACGCACATCAAAGCCTGTGTTTTTATGAAGCGAAATAAGTTCCTGCTCCGCTGCAATTTTGCTGGAGGAGTACGCCCTGGGGTTATTAATATCAACAAAATCATCTTCCCTGGCCGGGTGTTGGTAGCCCGATGAATATACATTGCCGGTGCTCACAAAAATAAATCTTTTTACACCGGCTGCAATTGCTGCATTTGCAAGCGCTACCGTTCCGGCGTGATTTGTTTTTATAATACCTTCATTATCAGTAAAGGTTCGGAAAAGTGCCGCCAGGTGTATCACTGTATCTATACCTTCTACTGCGGGCGGCAAAGTATCTGTATTATACAAATCCCCGATAACAACTTTGGCACCGAATTTAGCTAATGCCGATGCTTTCGCAGCATCACGTGCAAGGATACTAACCTCATGGCCCTTTGCTATCAGGCGTGGAACAAACCTGCTGCCCACCTTTCCGGTAGCACCTGTAACTAAAATTTTCATATTGCTATTATTTAAAATCTATGATACAAAGTTCCGGTTAAACAATACACACCGCTAACGATAATCAAACCAATAAGTATGATTTTCAAACCTTTTCTTTTCTAAGCGATTTGGGGGTGGTACCGGTTACCCGCTTAAAATAGTTGTTAAAGTAGGTGGGATATTCGAAGCCGAGGGCGTAGGCAATGTCGGCCACGCTCCAGTCGGTGTGTTGCAAAAGGGCTTTTGCTTCGGCGCTTATACGCTCTGCAATGTGCACAGATGTAGGCTTGCCGGTAAATGCCTTTACGGAGCGGTTAAGATAGTTTACATGTACAGCCAGGCCCAGGGCAAAGTCCTGCGCGGTGCGTAACCTGAGGGGTTCAGCGCTGCGCTCTATGGGGAATTGCCTTTCCAGCAAATCCATAAATAAATGGGTGATGCGGGTAGCAGCGTTTTTGAATGGCGATACGTTTCGCGATGGCTGTATCCTCAATGCTTCGTGAATAATTAGTTCTATGCAGCTCCTGATCAGTTCGCCTTTGTAATGATAATCACTGCTATGCACAGCCAGCATTTTTTGAAAAATGCCGGCCATAAACGCGGCTTGTTCGCTGCTGAGCGCAATTACGGGTGTATCGCCAATCTGGAATAAGGGCGAGTTTTTCAATATCCCGGTCCGTTCATTGCCTGTAATAAAAGTTTCGGTAAAAAGGCAGGCGTAGCCGCTTGTATTTTTAGAACGGCGAACAACAGAGTGGGGTACATTAGGGTTGACAAAAAAGAGAACGGTATTGTTGAGTTCTAAAATTTGATCGCCATAATGCACCGTCATATCGCCGGTTACCAGGCCCATTTTATAAAAATCACGCCTGCCACGGCGAATCGGGATATCAACAGATGCGGGCAGTTGGTGTACTTTAAAACCTTTCAGTTTCAGATCGTCCATATTTACTCCCGGAATTTCAGCTACCACTTTAACGGCCATGCTGCAAAGTTAATGAAATCAAACTTTTAAAAAGAAAGGAGATTTTAGCAGGCATTAAAACACATCATCGATTTGCATGTGTAGAGGTTGCTTCTCCGCTATACAGCGGAGAAGCAATGACGTGGTGGAGTGTTCGGCAAGTGTTCGCACCGGGAGCGAACGAACGGATTATTTGGAGGAATAACTCATACATTGCGCCAAAAGCAGGAGTACGTTATTGCTTAAGCCATAGCTGCATACTCGCGCCAGATTTTTTTTTTGGGGGGGGGTAATGAATTGTTTAGAACAATGAAAGCTTTCCCAGCGTTGAGGAATTGCCATTTGGCAAATAATGTGCTTCCTGGCTGATACCATCAGTTAAAAGACCGCCGGAATTGCAATGGCGATAGACTTGTTTTTGTTTTAAACAAAGTGCTGAAAGATTGCGGATGTTCAAAGCCCAGCTCGTAGGCAATTTCACTTACAGATAAGCCAGTGGTCGATAATTTCTCCTTCGCTTTTTCAATCAGCTTTTGATGGATATGCTGTTGCGCGTTTTGGCCGGTTAGTGAGCGGAGCATATCGCTTAAATAACTTGGAGAGATATGCAGTTCATCCGAAATGTATTGAACGGTTGGGATGCCCTGGCGCAGGGATCTTTCACTGTTGAAGTAATCATCTAAAATTTCTTCCAGCTTTTGCAGCAGATCGTTGTTGACGGCTTTTCGGGTGATGAACTGGCGTTTATAAAAACGGTTGCCATAATTCAGCAATAACTCAATTTGCGAAATGATGACATCCTGGCTAAAATCGTCTATACGGCTTTTCAGCTCCTCGTCAATAATTTTGGCAACAGCAAGAATGGTCGTTTTCTCCGCGTTAGACAGCTGCAAAACTTCGGTGGCAGCGTAAGAGAAGAAGCCATATTGTTTGATCTTTTTCGCCAAAGAATAACCTATGAAGAAGTCGGGATGGATGAATAAGGTAAAACCGGTATAGTCCAAATTTGTCTCACTGGTTCCTTTTAAATGATTTGGCGAAACAAAAAACAATCCGCCTTCGTCGAAATCATAATAATGCTGGCCGTATTTAAATTTCCCCTGGAGATTGGGTTTATACGAAATCTTATAAAAAGACAAAGTAAATTTATCTGGAAAGTTATCAGACGATGGAAGTTTACCACTCGTATTATATACCAAACTGATCAAGGGGTGCAAAGGCTTTGGTAAGCCCAGCACCCGGTGAAAGTCGGATAGCGATTCAAATTTATATGGAACGTCCGCTTCTTTTTTCATTTTTGAAATACTAATGTAGCAATACTTTATCTTACCATGGGATGTTTGTGTTTTCCCAACGCGTAAAGGTTCCGGTCGGCCCATCCGAGCCGAGCAATGCAACACGTACCACTTCGCGCGAGCCGTCCTCAACTGACTCTGTGCCTTCAAATCCATTAAGGGCGGTACTGGTGAAGGCTGGGGATACTAAGTTGACCTTGATGTTGGTAGACTCCAATTCAATCATTATGGCGAGCGTGATAGCGTTGAGCGCTGCCTTAGATGCCGGATATACCGGGCCGTACATCTTGTGGTAAGGATAAGTCGGGTCCGCATTTGTGCTCAATGAGCCAACTCCACTGGATACGTTTACTATTCTGGCATCGGAAGACTCGCGCAAAAGCGGCAGCATAGCCTGGTAAACCGCAAGGACACCGAAGACGTTCGTATCCCATACCGCTTTTAATTCATCAATGGATACAACGCTTGCTTTGGTTATTTTACCATATTCCTGGAGGGACAGGTTTCCTTTCCTGGTGTTTGAGATAGCGGCATTGTTGACCAATAGATCGAGGCGGCCGAATTCGTTGCGTATGCGCGCCGCCGCATCGGCGATCGACACCCTGTCCGTTACGTCGAGCTGGATGGCGATGGCACCCGGCCCGATTTCTTTAGCTGCCGTTTCGCCGTTCTTAAAATTTCGCGAGCCTAACAGCACAGTTACGCCATTTGTAACAAGTTCCCTTGCTACCTGTAAACCTACTCCCTGGTTGGCCCCGGTAACCAATGCTATTTTTTTGTGTTGATGTGTCATTCTTTTATATTTTAATTAATACTTCAAAGGTC
>Ga0302306_10001284_pt1 | contig 13912 bp, 10 predicted proteins | sample III_Palsa_E3_1_FD_198761 | JGI IMG/M metagenome (GOLD analysis project Ga0302306, IMG submission 198761) | Peat permafrost microbial communities from Stordalen Mire near Abisko, Sweden - III_Palsa_E3_1 | ecosystem: Environmental > Terrestrial > Soil > Palsa > Peat permafrost | place: Sweden...
ATGTCCTCGCCGGTGTAATAGGATGTTGGGTGGAAAATAAACTCAACCTTATGGTTACCTACAGGTATTTGTGCCGCACGCAACAGGTAATCGGCACGGAAATATGGTTGTTCTGCCCCGTCGATATACATTTTCCAGCCCTCTTTGTAATAAATTTCAGAGAACACTGCAACCTGCGCGGTAGTTGAACCGGTTTGATAAACCAAATGCTCGGGCGCGTAACTGGTTAAAGTTATGGTGGCATTAGGGTCCAGCGCGCCAAACTGGGTTATTTGGTTTTTATATTGCTTATCAACTATAGCCTCGTTTTTAGGGTCGAAGCTGCTAATGGCCTGCATTTCCTGGTCGGCGTTATCAGCGTATTTAATAGTTTTTACAAACCAGGCATGGCCGCAAGCCGTTGATGCATTGCTTTGCATGCCTACCTGCTGTGTTTTAGGGTCGATATTAATAATGTATTTGGTATTCAGCATATCCAACACATCATTATTCAGGCTTTTGCTAAACTGGTTGTTTATCAACTCGTCATAACGTTTTAATTTAGCCGCGCTGTAACCGCCAATACTTTTATGAAAAAAGGAAGTATTAGCATCACTAAAAGGGCCGTTCTGGGTGTCGGTCATATCCAGTACCCTGAAATCAGGGTCGGGGTCGCGCATAATAATTTGGTCCACCTCAGTAGGCTGAACAGGCTGTACCACGTTATCCTTACTCACAAAGTTTGCATCGCTCAGGTAACGTTTATCAACACCCCACATATCAATCAGTATCAGCGCTGCAAAAGCCAGGCTGGTTATTGTAAGGTTAATTTTTTGTTTGATGAATGCCCACAACAAACCAAACGCGATAACAATAAATATAAATGAACGAATGGCATCGTTACGTTCCAAAGCTTCGCGGTCATTCACTAAACCATTACCTATGCTATTTGCCAGGTTGCCGGCCACATTATCAGGAAAGTGGTTACTGGCAAAAAGCTGCGTAAGCCCTGTAATAATATTTTGTTGTTGATCTGTTTGAAAGCTAAAGAAAACGGTTGGTACAATAATCAACAGTAAGGTAAGCCCACCGGTAATATAAAATGCCAGTTTTAAGCTTTTAAATATATAGGCTTTATCTTTTGCATTAACAACTTCCTGTATGGCCAATAAACCGAGGATAGGAAAACATAAACTTGCAATAGTTAATATAGATTCAACCGACCTGAACTTATTGTACATAGGGAAGTAGTTGAAAAATATATCTGACACATACGGCCAGTTTTTACCGAATGATAGCAGCATAGTAAGTATTACGGTAGCTAAAAGCCACCATTTAATGCGATCCTTAACAATGAGCAAGCCTAGTACAAACAGAAAGCAAACCACTGCTCCAAAATAAAATGGACCAGCGGTAAATTGTTTGCCTCCCCAATAACTGGACAAGCCAAAACGTTCTCCATTCGCCACAAAACCTTCGGCCTGTTCTTCGGGTATTTGATTGGCAACCATCGCTTTTGTCATGGCTGAGTTTGGAATATCAAATGCCGATGTACCCGATGCGCCGCCATAAGCATTTGGCACCAAAAATGTAAAACACTCGCCAACGCCCTGGCTCCAGCCGTAGGCATAGTCCCTATCAAGCCCGTTGCTTGGCTCAGAAGTATGTTGCGTAAGGTTTGAAGGCCCGCGGTTTGATTCGCGACCGTATTCGGAGGTTGTCCACAGCATAGACGCGTTTACCGCTACTGCCAGCATGGTTGCGGCAACTAAATAAATGAGCGCGGTACCCAGCGGCTTTAATTGTTTTGCTTTGATGGCATGGAATAACTCCACTATCAGCAATATCAATATTGCTAACAGCAGGTAATAAGTCATTTGTATGTGGTTGGCGCGTATTTCCATAGCCAGGAAAAAGGCCGTTGTAGCACCACCAATCCAGTATTTGCCCCTGAGTGTAAGAATAATACCCGCCAGTATAGGCGCAAAGAACGCGATGGCGTAAGCCTGGCTAGCGTGCCCGGCATCAATCAAAATAAAATTGTACGATGAGAAAGCAAAGGCTATAGCGCCCGCGGCGGCAAGCCATGGGTTTAGCTTTAATACGCAAAACAGCAGGTAAGCGCCCAGCAGCGTTAATAAAATGGTATCAACAGGATTGGGGAATATATCTTTTAAGCCCTGTATTACATAAGTAGTAACGTTATTTGTATAAGGCACCCAAATCATGTACGAAGGCATACCGCCAAACATGCTGTTTGTCCATAACGGGGCATGGCCGGTTTTGGCCCTTACGTCCATAATTTCTTTTTGCATGCCCTGGGCCTGTATTACATCGCTTTGCGATAGCGCCTTGCCCTGCATTAGCGGCGTAAAGAAATAGGCGTAGGTTATTGCCAATAAAACGGCAACTATAATAAAATGCACACTGTTGCGCTTGAACCAGTTATTCATTTAAGATTTTTTAAAATGGATATTATTGTCAAAAATAGAAATTTGAATGACAAAAGAAATTATATAGTTATAAAAGTATGGCTCAGCCGGTTCAAGCGTCAATCCTGCATACAATAAATACAGCTATGAGTAGTAGGATGCTGATGACGTAGGAAATTATACGCGCCTTATTATATTCTTCGCGGTCCTTACGGATATTGATGTAATTATAGATTGCCAGCAGGCCGATGCATACCCAAAAAAACCAGTTAATGGTTTTGCCGGAGGCAAACAGCGATACTGCTATAGCAAATACCGCATAATTAGCTATAATAAGAAGAACGGATTGCGGGGTGCCGTAATGCCTGCGCTTAAATACTTCTTCTGGCAGCATATTATTTTATCTCTTCGTAATCTACAAAATCACCTTCAGAATCGGGGATTTTTCCTTTTGGCTGCTGGGGGATATAATCAACCTTTATGCTGCCTGAAGTGGTGTTACGTGTATAATTTTGCTGGTGATTTTGCTGTTGCTGGGCCTTGTTTACCACTTTTTGAAAAACCATAGGCATTACCACGCGTATAATGGCGCGGATAACGTACAAAACGAAAAGGGTAACTAATATGAAATCAATAAATTCCATGGTGTTAAAATTAAGCTTACAAATATAAGATTATAACGTTAAAAATGTTTTGTTATGATTTGATTTTGAGTATTTGAACGTACGGATTGTTACACCTAACAGATTTGATGATTTAAATATGACGATTGCACGCCACCATCTTCAAATTTTCAAATCAACACATCATCAAATCAAAACTTCTCTTCCATCATTTTTTCGAGGGCAAACATTTCGTCGCGCAGCTTGGCGGCTAACAGGAAGTCCATGTTTTTGGCGGCAGCAAGCATATCTTTCTTGGTGTTGTCGATAGATTTTTTCAAATCGGGTTTGGTCATGTACTGCACAATTGGGTCGGCGGCGAGTGTTATCATGTCGTTTTCGACATAAGCTTTTTGCACACCACCCTGGAAATCCATTACCGAGGTTTGCTCAATAATTTCTTCGCGGGTTTTGCCTACCGTCGTAGGTGTAATGCCATGTTGTGTATTGTAGGCTATCTGTTTATCTCGGCGGCGATCTGTTTCTTCCATGGTTACGCGCATGGAGTCGGTAATTTTATCGGCGTACATAATAACGCGGCCACGGTCGTTACGGGCAGCGCGGCCTATGGTTTGTATTAATGAGCGTTCCGAACGCAAAAAGCCTTCTTTATCAGCATCAAGGATAGCCACTAATGATACTTCGGGCAAATCCAATCCTTCGCGCAAAAGGTTAATGCCTATCAGTACATCAAATTCGCCTAAACGCAATCCTCTTAAAATCTCTACCCGTTCCAGCGTTTTTACTTCCGAGTGGATGTAGCGGCACTTGATGCCCAGCCTGTCCATATATTTTGCCAACTCTTCCGACATGCGTTTGGTGAGCGTGGTTACCAGTACGCGGTCGCCCATTTTAACGGTTTTATCTACTTCGTCCAGCAAATCATCCACCTGGTTTATTACCGGGCGTACTTCAATCATCGGGTCCAGCAGGCCGGTAGGGCGTATTACCTGCTCCACTACCACGCCACCCGATTTTTCCAACTCGAAATCACCCGGCGTTGCGCTTACATAAATGGTTTGCGGTGCCAAACGCTCAAACTCCTGGAAGTTTAGCGGGCGGTTATCCAAAGCAGCAGGTAAACGGAAACCATAGTCAACCAATGATATCTTGCGCGACCTGTCGCCGCCGTACATGGCCCGTATTTGAGGTACGGTAACGTGGCTTTCGTCAATCACCATTAAATAATCCTGGGGGAAATAATCCAGGAGGCAAAACGGCCTTGCACCCGGCGCACGGCCATCAAAAAAGCGCGAGTAATTTTCAATACCCGAGCAATAGCCCAGCTCGCGTATCATCTCCAAATCGTAATTAACCCTTTCTTCCAGGCGCTTTGCTTCTAAAAAGCGCTGGTCGTCGATAAACTGTTTTTTGCGGGTTTCCAGTTCTTCCTGTATAGCCCAGATGGATTGTTGAAAACGCTCGCGCGGGGCAACGTACAGGTTGGCAGGATAAACCACCATATGGGTCATTTTTTCGAGGGTTTTGCCGGTGGTTACATCAAAGGTGCTTAGCTCCTCAATATCATCGCCGAAAAAAGATACGCGGTAGGCGTGGTCCATATACGCCGGGAAAATATCCACCACATCGCCTTTAACCCTGAAGGTGCCACGTTTAAAATCGGCGGTGGTGCGGGAGTATAAAATCTCGACCATGCGGTGCAAAAACGCGTTGCGGCTAATGCGTGTGCCTACGGCGAATTTGAATACCGAATTGGCAAAATCTTCGGGGTTACCCATACCATAAATGCAGGAAATGGACGATACCACAATCACATCGCGCCTGCCCGACATAAGTGCCGACGTTGTGCGCAAGCGCAGTTTCTCAATCTCGTCGTTTATCTGCAGGTCTTTTTCGATATAGGTGTTAGACGAGGGGATGAATGCCTCGGGCTGATAGTAATCATAATAGGAAACAAAGTAGTTTACGGCATTCTCCGGAAAGAACTGTTTAAACTCGCCGTAAAGCTGCGCGGCTAATGTTTTATTGTGGCTAAGTATAAGCGTTGGCTTTTGTGTTTGCTGTATCACGTTGGCCACGGTAAATGTTTTACCCGAGCCGGTTACGCCCAGCAGGGTTTGGAAGGTATCATCGTTATTTACCCCTTCAACCAGTTGGCGTATGGCCTCGGGCTGGTCGCCGGAGGGTATATATTGAGAAGTTAATTTGAAATCCATAGAGTATGTAAAAATACGAATAAGTATTACAGCAAAAAAGGAACCACCTTTTCAATACAAAGTAATTACAGGAGAGTGACAAGGGTATGTCAGCAGGATTAGAAATTGAGTTTATAAACTATTTTATATAAATCCTGTAAAGGGTTTTCTCCAACTAATCCATAATCCTCAATCACATATTTTTTATTATTTGCATAGATTATGATTGTTGATTTAGGTTGGTCTGATTTGTCAGTAGTGTAATGTTTTTTAAAGCTTTCTAAATTAACATGCTCAATTAATTTATTGATCTGTTGTATTTCGCTCGCAGTTAATGCGTATGCAGAATCTTTATATTTTGAGCTATCATAAATTTTTGTGCAATATCCTGTATCGGATATCAGGTCGATATTTGCATGTATCGATGGGAAACTTTCCGACTCTACCCCGAAACTGCTTAAATCCATTTGGACCCTTGTAATAGAATTTCCAATAGGTGTATGGTTACAGGAAGTACTCAAAACACATATAGTGATTAGAAAAAAACATTGCAATTGCTTGTTAAAGTACGCCATTTCTTGTCCTAAAGGATTTAAATCTGATGCAGATAAATTCGATTAGCAACCCATCTAATGCCATTCCTATTATGCCGCCAATAAGAAATATGAGTGGGCTTTCTATAGAATGAAAGGAAAAAAACAAATAGGCAGGGTAAAATATTAATTGCATGATACACCCGGCGATCAAATAGGCTAAATCTGTCCCAGTGCCGGTTTCTTCATGGGCGAAGCATACGAAAAATGCAATAACTCCAACCAAGGCAATTATTGAACAAGATATTAATAGCCGCAGATAATTTATTTTCAAATGGTAGTTTTGCACGGTAGCTTGATACTAATTTTTATTTATAAAGTATCTCAGAGCTAATATACAGAATTCAGTATGAAAAAATACACCCACATCTTCTTCGACCTTGACCATACCATTTGGGATTTTGATAAAAATGCCGAGGAAACGCTGCACGAACTGTTTGTTATACATAAACTGAAGGATATCGGGTTGCCATCAGCCGAAATATTTATTGAAACCTATACCCGCAATAACCACAAGCTTTGGGCGGAGTATCATGTTGGAAAAATAACTAAAGATTATTTGCGCGAGGCGCGTTTCCGTACCACGTTTTTAGAGTTAGGGCTGGCGCCCGAAGTAATACCGGAAGGTTTTGAGGATGAATACGTAAAGCTTTGCCCAACAAAAACTAACCTTTTCCCCGATGCGCGGGAGGTGCTGGATTATTTGAAATCGAAATATACACTGCATTTAATCTCCAACGGTTTTAAAGAATCGACGGAAATAAAAATTGCGGGTACGGATATTGGCCATTACTTTGGCAATATTATTATTTCGGAAGTAGTGGGCATTAACAAACCTGACAAGGCGATTTTTGAACACGCGCTCAGTTTGGCGGGCGCCGTTAAGGATGAAAGTATAATGATTGGCGATAGTTTGGAAGCTGATGTACGCGGCGCACTAAACTTTGGTATGGATGCCATTTATTTTAACCCGATGGGACAGCCGAAGCCAGATGACGTAGCAGTGGAGATAAGGAGTTTGAAGGAGTTGATGGGGATGTTGTAACACGCGGCACAAATTCTTTTTTCCATTGTTAATCATTTATTCACCTAACTTTACTTTGTGAATATCCAAAAGCAACTGCATATAATTACCGGGGTGTTTGACGAATATCGCCGGCAGTTAGATACCATACCCGATGATGAGTTTGATGTAACCCCGCCGCAGGGCGGGTGGTCGTGCGCCGAGGTGTATTCGCATATTATGCAGGCTACCATAATGTCGAGCATGGCTTTGGAGCGGTGTATGCACGCTTCATCAAAACCTGATAATAAAAAAATGAACTTTTGGGGTTGGTATGTAATGCTGGCCAACCGTTTTCCGCCTGTAAAAACCCGCGTGCCAAAAAGCGTGGAATCAAAAATGCCCATTACCAAAATAAGTAAGGAAGAAGCGAAAAACCTCATCATCAAATGCCGCAAACGCATGGACGAGATGGCGACGTTCATCAAAGACGGCCAGTCCGTACGCCGCACACAGCACCCGCGCCTGGGCATGCTTACGGCTTTACAGTGGTTTAAGTTTACCCGTATCCATTTGCAGCACCACCTAAAGCAACTGGCCCGCATTAACCAAAATTTGCATAGCCAATAATCCTGTTAACATTTAACAATGGCTTAATATTGGGTTAATATGCTATTTGGATATTTGCATAATGAAATGCTACAAAGGCATAACCAATTTAAAACTGCATGAGGGAAAAAAGCATAAATAAAAATATGCTTGCCCCCAAGGCTAAACTACCGGTATCCCTTACCGGCACAAAAAACACCCCCCAAATTTATGGCAAAGCGCGAAGTTGATATCGTAGTTATATCTGATGTGCATTTAGGCACATACGGATGTCACGCAAAGGAATTGCTTAAATATTTAAAAAGCATTAAGCCCAAGATGCTTATTTTAAACGGCGATATTATTGATATATGGCAGTTTAGCAAATCGTACTGGCCCGAGGCGCACATGAAGGTAGTGCGCCGCATTTTGAAATTTGTTACCGCAGGCATACCGGTATACTATTTAACCGGCAACCATGACGAAATGTTGCGCAAATTTGCCGATTTTAATATGGGCTCTTTTCAGCTGGTTAATAAAGCGGTGCTGAATATTGATGGGAAAAAAGCGTGGATTTTTCATGGTGATGTGTTTGATGTTACCATGCAGCATTCCAAATGGCTGGCAAAATTAGGCGCTGTGGGATACGATACCTTAATTGCCTTGAACAGTTTTACCAACTGGTTTTTAACCGCTATTGGCCGCGAGAAGATGAGCTTTTCGCAAAAAGTAAAGGCTAAGTTTAAAGATGCGGTAAAATTTATTAACCAGTTTGAGCAAACCGCTGCCGACCTGGCCGTTGATAAAAAATACCAATACGTAATATGCGGCCATATCCACCAGGCCGAGATACGGAAAATAGAATCGACCGATAAAACGGGCTCGGTGATTTATCTAAATTCCGGCGATTGGGTGGAAAGCCTGAGCGCGCTGGAATACCACGACAAGCAATGGAAAATATTCCAGTACAAACCCGAAGATTTTATAAAGGATGAGGATGAGGACGACAAAACCGATGCCGAAGACCTGGATGCAAAACTGGATGTAAGGAATTTGCTGGAAAGGTTTAAACAGGAAGCGCATTAATTACTCGAGTATTCCCGACGAACTTTCGCAGATGATTATTAGGGCGCACAAATTGAACACACCTTTTGACTAAATAACAATAGATTATTCCCGTAAGTTGTGAAAAATTAGTTAGATTTACTTTTTGCTGAAATATCCTAAGCCTTTAGCAAATTAAGAACCTAATTATAAATATTTTGACAGCAGGAATCAGCCCCAGATACCGCCCGGTTAAAAATATCGATGAAAAGCTTTTTCGCTTGCTCATAGATAGTGTGGAGGATTATGCCATTTTTATGATAGACCCCAACGGCTATGTAATGAGCTGGAACCTTGGGGCCGAAAAAATTAAAGGATATACTGAGCAGGAAATTACTGGAAAACACATCTCGGTTTTTTACATGCCTGAAGATATCAAAAAAGGCGAACCCCTTAACAATTTAAACGCAGCATTAAAAAAAGGTTCGCACGAAAGTGAAAACTGGCGTGTACGGAAAAATGGCTCTGTTTTTTTTGCCAATGTGGTATTTACCACTTTGTATGATAATGCCGGCCACTTACTGGGTTTTGCAAAAGTAACACGGGATATTACTGAGCGTAAAATAGCTGAAGAAAAGCAGGAAGAGATAAACGCCCGGCTTGAAAAAAGAGTAAAAGAAAATACAGAAAAAATAATTGCCAACGAATTACGTTTCAGGCAGTTGATTGAAAACAGTTATGATGGTATTACGCTGTTCAATCATAACCTGGACGCCATTTACCGCAGCCTTTCGGCCGAGCGCATAAACGGCTGGAGTGATAACGACATCACTAATCAGCCTTTGGATGACTTAATACATCCTGATGATAGGCATATTGTTAAAAATTTGTTTAACGAGGTTAAGGCACAGCCCGGTATCCCCATTAAAGCTATATACAGGACGCGTCACAAACAAGGCCATTATATGTGGATCGAAAGCATTTTTACCAACCGGCTTGATGATGTAAATATTAACGCAATTGTTTGCAACTTTAGGGATGTTACCGAAAGAGTAAAGGCCGAAGAGGAAATAATAAACAAAACAAAACAAGTTGAAAATATACTTGAAAGTATTACCGATGGCTTTATAGCGCTGGATAACAACTTTTGTTATACTTATGCTAATGCGAGTATAGGTAAGATGCTGGGCTGCGACCCTCAATCATTAATAGGCAAATATGTGTGGGGCGAATTTCCGGATGCTATGAACTCCGAAACCTTTAAAGCGTTTAAGAATGCGCTGGAAACTCGAAAATATGTTTGTAATGAAGATTATTACGCTCCTTTAAACCTTTGGCAGGAAAACCATATTTATCCTTCTGCTGCGGGCTTATCCGTATTTATACGGGACATTACACTGCGCAAAAACCATGAGCAGCTACAGAAAAAAAACCACGAATTATTATTAGAAGCTGCGGAAACACAGGCAGCCATATTAAACGCGTTACCCCCAAACATTGCCTTATTAAATGAGAAAGGGAAAATAATAGCGGTTAATGAATCGTGGAAAAAATTTGCGGTTATAAATAACCTTGGGTTACCTGATTATGGCATAGGCTATAACTACCTGGCCTTTTGCGGCACAGCAATGGGAATAACTGATGTGGACGAAGTTAATGTAGCAAGGGGAATAAAAGATGTAATTAATGGACAGAACGATCAATATACTTTGGAATATCCCTGCCATTCGAAAGATGAAGACAGGTGGTTTCAATTAGTTGTGGCGCCCCTAACGGATAGCAAACACAAAGGCGCGGTGGTGCTCCACATTAACATTACCGACCGCAAACTGGCCGAGGCATCTTTAGTGCAATCGGAAGCTAACCTGCGTTCGGTATTCGAAAATACTGACCTTGCCATAACTTTATTTGACCAAAACCTTAAAATAGTATCATTTAACACCAACGCCCAAAAATTATCGATTAGGAATTATGGTAAAAAGTTAAGGCCGGGCAATTCGGCATTTAATTATTTTTCTAAAGAAAGAAAATCATTTATAAAAAAAATCACCGAAAAAATAAGCCGGCATGAGAGTTTTAACTACGAAACAACTTATAAATTAAAAGATGGCGATACCGAATGGTATGATGTAAACTGGATGGGCGTGGTTAATAAAAAAGATGAAATAATAGGGTATATATTTACTATTAAAGATATTACCGGAAAGAAACTGGCCGATATAGAAAGGGAAAAAATTACAAATGACCTGGTTAAACGAAATGCCGACCTGGAGCAGTTTACCTATATAATTTCACATAATTTACGGGCGCCGGTGGCCAATATTATGGGCTTATCCCGTTTGTTGGGTGGTAATGATATCCAAAACGATGAAGGTAAAGAAATTTTAAAATCCCTTACATCATCTGTAAATAGCCTGGATATAGTTATCCTGGACCTGAATCATATTTTACAAACAAGTAAACAGATAAATGAAAAAATAGAGTGGGTTAACCTTGCCACTATTATTGATGAAATAAAAGGCAGCATCGATCATATGATAAAACGTGAAAATGTTGTTATTAATTTAAACCTAAAAGTTGCCGCTGTTGATACACTAAAAAATTACCTGTACAGTATTTTTTATAATTTAATTATCAACAGCATTAAATACCGCCGCATTAATGTAAACCCGGTTATTGATATTGAAAGTTACGCGCAAGGTGATAAGATAGTTATAAGTTTTAAAGACAACGGTAAGGGGATAGATATGAAAAAAAATGGCAGCCAGTTGTTTGGTTTATATAAGCGGTTTGATTTTTCGGTTGAAGGAAAAGGAATGGGCTTATTTATGGTAAAAATACAGATGGAGAGTTTAGGCGGAACAATTAATGTTAAAAGCGAATTAGATAGTGGCACCGAATTTTTGCTGGTTTTCCCGGTAAGTTATCAGAATTAGCAGCCGTTTATATGGGGATGTAAATTCAATTCCGGCGATTGGGTGGAGAGCCTTACCGCGCTGGAATACCACGACAAGCAATGGAAAATTTTCCAATACAAACCCGAAGATTTTATAAAGGATGAGGACGAGGAAGATAAAACCGACGCCGAAGACCTGGATGCAAAATTGGATGTAAGAAACCTGCTGGAAAGATTTAAACAGGAAACGCATTAAGAAACTGTTTAAATTTCACAAAAAAATAAAAATAGTGTCATTTCGACGAACAGGGGTTGGACTGCGCGTTGGAGTGAGGAGAAAACTTTTCGATTTGCACCACTGCCGGACATTCCCGCATTGCATATTTGAAAAGTTTTCTCACCTGCCCTACTCTTTGCCACCACTTGCAGGTTCGAAATGACATTATTCTTATTTTAACTTGCTTCCTGCAATATCACAATAAAAAATATATTACTAACAACCTTCCATGTATCTTTATTAACTTGAGCGCGGATTTTTGCTGAAAACATTTTAAGCTAAATGGTATTTAGTTTACAGCATTCAACCTTACAACATTTGCAATGAAAATTCTTTACGCCATACAAGGTACAGGCAACGGCCACATCAGCCGCGCGCGCGAAATTGTGCCCCTGCTGCAGCAATATGGCGAGGTTGATTTGCTGGTAAGCGGTACTGAAGCCGAAGTTAGTTTATCGCAACCGCTAAAATACCGCTTTCATGGGTTTAGCTTTGTATTTGGCACCAAAGGCGGGGTTGATAACTGGGCAACCTTTAAGATAATGAACCTGCCCCAACTGTGGAAGGATATGCACAGCATCCCCCTAAAACAATACGACCTGATTATTAACGATTTTGAACCCGTTAGTGCCTGGGCATGCAGGCTGCAAAAAATACCGTCGGTATCGTTAAGTCACCAATGTTCTTTTGTATCGCCCAAAACACCGCGGCCTGATAAGTGGAACTATGCTGAGTGGCTGTTTAAATATTATTCGCCCACCACACACCATATCGGTTTTCACTTTGAGCGGTACGATGATTTTATCCATACCCCGGTAATCAGGAGCGAAATACGTAATTTGGAAACCTCAAACAACGGCCATTATACCGTTTACCTGCCGGCTTATGACGATAAAACCCTGCTGAAATATTTAAAAGATACGGGTGTGGAGTGGCATATCTTTTCCAAACGCCAAAAAACGCCCTACCGCGAAGGCAACGTGCATATATGCCCGGTAAATAACCAGGAATTTAATAAAAGCCTGGCCAGCTGCGCGGGCCTGCTTACCGGTGGTGGTTTTGAAGGCCCTGCCGAAGCCCTGTTCCTCCAAAAAAAGGTGATGATGATACCCATGACCGGGCAGTACGAACAGCGCTGCAACGCGCTGGCAGCCTCCAGGCTGGGTGTGCCGGTTGTTAACGGGATTGATGAGCATTTTGCCGCGCCGCTTAATAACTGGCTGGCTGATGATAAAAAGGTTATCGTAAATTTCCCCGACGAAACGGCGCAGGTGATACATAATATGATTGAAAAGTACGCAAAGCAGTAAGCCGATTTTATCCTTCACCGTTTTTCTGCTAATATTGCCGCTGATAATATAAATTATGGTTATTAACACCTTCCGCACGTTTAACCCGCTTAATGTTTTATGGCTGGCTATTTTGCTGTTCGCGCTGCGGATAGGGTTTGTTATGCACCTGCCCGCTCAATTGGAATTTACTTTTTTAGAGCCTTTTGCGCGCCTGTTAATCCCGGTGCCGTATGAGCATATATTCTCGCCTGCTCTGGATGTTTTTTTAGCCGCCATATTGGTTTTAATACAGGCCATATTGGTTAATTATTTAATAAACCACTACAATTTATTAGGGAAGCAAACCTTTTTGCCGGCGCTGATGTACGTTACCATTTGCAGCCTGTTTACCCCGTTTTTGGTGCTGAGCCAGCCTTTAATCTGCAATTTTTTGGTGATATGGATGCTGTTTAAGCTGTTCAGCTTGTATAAAGGCGATGAGGCGCTATCAACCACGTATGATTTAGGGATGATAGTGGCCATTGGTTCGCTTATTTACTTCCCGTTTATTTATTTGTTTTTGGTGATATGGATAGCGCTGGTGCTTTTTCGCCCGTTCAACTGGCGCGAGTGGGTGGCGGGGATAATAGGTTATGCTACCATCTACTTCTTTTTAGCGGTGTTTGATTATATGAATAACCGTATTAACCAGTTTTATAAAATATGGCTGCCTTTGGGTACTAAATTTCCTGACCATATCTATATTAATTATTATAACTACCTGGTGCTTATACCGGTAATTATCATATTGCTGCTGTGCTTTTTAAAACTGAGGCAAAACTTTTTAAGGAGTTATGTTCAAACGCGCAAATCGTTCCAATTACTGTTTTTCTTTTTTGTGATTGCCGGCCTGTCGTTTTATATACGGGCAGATTTTAACCTGAACCATTTTTTATTGTGCGCAGTGCCGGGCGCTACGTTTTTTGCCTATTACTTTTTGTACGCGGGCAA
>Ga0302306_10001287_pt1 | contig 13884 bp, 14 predicted proteins | sample III_Palsa_E3_1_FD_198761 | JGI IMG/M metagenome (GOLD analysis project Ga0302306, IMG submission 198761) | Peat permafrost microbial communities from Stordalen Mire near Abisko, Sweden - III_Palsa_E3_1 | ecosystem: Environmental > Terrestrial > Soil > Palsa > Peat permafrost | place: Sweden...
GACTTTGAGTGGATTGGCGCTTTCGATAGGAATCCTGGTAGACCAGGCTACGGTTACGATAGAGAATATTCACCAGCACCTGGAAATGGGAAGTTCAAAGCGGAAAGCCATCTATGATGCCTGTGAAGAGATATCGTTTCCACTGTTGCTGATCCTCCTTTGTATCCTCGCCGTGTTCGCCCCGTCATTCCTGATGAATGGTGTGCCTAAGGCGATGTTTTTACCCTTGTCGCTGGCTATTGGTTTAACCATGATCGTCTCCTATATGCTCGCTCAAACCCTGGTTCCTATCTTGAGTAACTGGATGATCAAAGCCGAGCGCTACCAACACCAACATCATGATCAGCCACATACTCATGCCGCCGGGGCAGCGGACAAAAAGAAGAATAGCAAACGAGAAAAACATGATAAAGACAAAAAAGCCCAGCCGGCACAAAATGATTTTTTCGAAAAGATTAAGTCGCGGTTTGTAGGAATTATCACCCGCCTTATGCCGCGGAAAAAACTTATCGTCCCTATTTATTTGGTTGCCGTGATCATACTTGCGGGCGTGGGTTTTGTTGTGATTGGCAAGGATATGATGCCTAAGCTCAACAACGGCGAGTTCCAGATGCGCATTAAAGAACCGCAGGGTACGCGGCTGGAGCGTACCGAGGACAAGTTTAAACAGGTGCTGCGTATTATTAACCAAACGGTCAACAATCATGTAAAGATATCATCGGGCTATATAGGCTTAGTACCCAGCAGTTTTGGGAGCAGCAACCTGTACGTATTTAACACCGGCACACATGAGGCTGTTTTACAGGTGAATTTGGATGAAAATTATAAAGTGAACCTGGACGAACTTAAAGATGCCCTGCGCAAGAATATAGCCTATGCACTCCCTGAAATGACCATAAGCTTTGAGCCCATTGACATGACGGAGAAGATCATGAGCCAGGGAGCGAACACACCCATTGAAGTGCAGGTTGCCGGGAAAGACATGCACCAAATAGAAACTTATGCTGATAAGGTATTAACGAAGCTAAAACAGATCCCATACCTGCGCGACGTGCAGATCGATCAGCCGCTAAAATTCCCGGTGATTGCTATTACCCTCGACAGGCTAAAGGTTTCCCAGCTGGGTTTAAATGTGAAAGATATATCCCGCTCGGTTACGGCGAGCACCTCTTCCAGCCGCTTCACCGAGAAAAACCTATGGCTGGACACGGCGAACTCCTATACCTACCAGGTGCAGGCAGAGATTCCCGAATTTGTAATGGAATCGATGGATGAGCTAAAGGAAATTCCGTTGGTGAAAGGTCAAAGCAGCCCGACGCTTGCCGACGTTGCTACTTTTACGGTAACCACAGCCCCCGGTGAGTACGACCGATCGGGCCCAAGACGATTTATAACGGTAAGCGCCAACATTTATAAAAAGGACCTCGGTACGGCAACCACGGCGGTGCAAAAAGCGGTGAAGTCGCTGGGTACGCCGCCAAAAGGCCTGGTGGCGCAAATAGGCGGTATGTCGAGCCTTTTGACCGAAACGCTTGGCAGTCTGCAGAATGGATTAGCGTTTGCTGTACTGGTAATATTTTTATTGCTGGCTGCCAACTATCAATCCTTTAAGGTTTCCTTAACCGTATTGTCTACCATCCCGGCTGTAATCCTCGGCTCATTAACCGTTTTACTGATTACGGGCTCAACGCTTAACCTGCAATCCTATATGGGTATGATCATGTCCACGGGTGTTTCCGTAGCGAATGCCATCCTGATCGTCACCAACGCCGAAAGGTTACGATTGGAGTACCATGATGCAACCAAAGCTTCCATTACTGCGGCATCATTAAGGCTCCGGCCCATCCTGATGACCAGTTGCGCCATGATAGCGGGTATGATCCCGATGGCTTCGGGAATGGGCGAAGCTGGTGAGCAGTCGGCCCCGCTCGGGCGAGCAGTGATCGGCGGGTTATTCGCATCAACCCTTGCCGCTCTGTTTATATTACCGATGGTATTTGCATGGGTACAGAACAAAACCACCTATGATGATCCATCATTGATGCCAAAGGAAATAACTGAAGATCCCCAACACGAAGCGAAATGATCGAAAAATCATATCAACTACAGTTTCTTCCGCAAGGCGGAATGTGTGGCAAGAGCGCCGGGGGGTCAAAGCATGAATTGGGCATTAGCTTTTACCTATTAAATAGTCAACTATGTCAATAATCGAGTCCGCACTGAAAAGGCCCATTACCATAGTTGTTATTACTGTGAGCCTTTTGATATTTGCCGTGCTAAGTGCGATAAATATCCCTATAGATATTTTTCCGAAACTAAACCTTCCTACCATCTATGTGATCGAATCCTATGGCGGCATGTCGCCGCAACAAATGGAGGGCTTTTTTGCCACCGGCTTACAAAACCAGTTTTTGTATGTTGACGGAATCAAGAATATCAGCAGTAAAAGCATACAGGGATTAACCATTATCAAAATATCTTTTTACGAAAGCACGAACATGGCCGAGGCCTCGGCTGAAGTGGCCTTGCAGGTAAACCGGGCGCAAACTTTTTTCCCGCCGGGTGCACTCCCTCCGCAAGTTATCCGCTACGATGCTTCATCCCTGCCGGTCGGCGAACTGGTAATGGATAGCAAGACCGAAAGTCTGAAGGATATTTATGACCTTGCAGCCACGCGTATTCGCCCGATGTTTTCAACCATCCCCGGATTATCAGCGCCCCCGCCATTTGGTTCAAACGCGCGGTCAATCATTTTTAGCCTCGACCCCGACAAGCTGCGCAGTTACAACCTTACCCCCGACGAGGTGGTGAACGCGCTGGCTAAGTACAATGTAATGTCGCCTTCGGGAAACCTTCGACTCGGCAACATCATGTACATTACTACCACCAATTCACTCATCACGCAAGCGGCCAACTTCGGCAACATACCGGTTATTACCAAAAACGGCGTGCCGGTTTATGTGAAAGATATAGCAAGGGTAACCGATGGCGCCGATATCACTGTTGACTATGCGCTTATCAACGGCAAGCGATCTGTTTACATTCCGGTAGTTAAAACAGCGTCAGCCTCGACCTGGACTGTCGTACAGGACTTAAAAAGCAAGCTGCCCGAAATGCAGAATTTATTGCCGGACGATATCAAGATATCGTACGAGTTTGACCAATCTATTTTTGTGGTGAATGCTTTAAAAAGCCTGATGACGGAGGGCGGGATGGGAGCCCTGCTCACGGCATTGATGGTTTTGCTGTTTCTTGGCGACCTGCGGAGCTGTATCATTGTTATAACAACCATACCTGTATCGATATTAATTGGCGTATTGCTTTTGGGACTACTGGGCCAAACGATTAATATTATGACCCTTAGCGGCCTCTCGCTTGCTATCGGTATCCTGGTCGATGAATCAACGGTAACGATAGAAAATATCCATCAGCATATGGAGATGGGAAAGAATAAAACGCTGGCGGTACATGATGCCTGCGTGGAAATTGCTTTTCCTAAATTACTGATCCTTTTATGCATACTGGCGGTATTTGCCCCATCGTTTTTAATGAACGGCGTACCCAAGGCCATGTTTTTACCCTTGTCGCTTTCCATCGGCCTAACCATGATCGTTTCGTTCATTTTGTCGCAAACCATGGTGCCCATCTTCGCCAATTGGATTATGAAGACGAAGCACTTTGAACACTATGTTCATAAAGAAAAGCACGCACATGCCGGTGAAGCCATGGACAGGCCCGAAGAAGAACAGGTGAATATGCACGGGCAGGAAGAGCAGGAACATCCGAAAGAAAACGGTTTTTTTGAAAAGGTAAAAACGAAATTTATGGGCATAATAACCCATTTGATGCCCTATAAAAAAGTTATTGTTCCAATTTACCTGGTGGTTGTTATTGGCCTGGCTGCCATCGGCTTTGTTATTATTGGCAAGGATATGATGCCTAAGCTCAATAACGGCGAATTCCAGGTGCGGCTTAAAGAACCGCAGGGAACAAGGCTGGAGCGTACCGAAGATAAATTTAAACAGGTGCTGCAAATCATCGATCGCACGGTTCACCATCACGTAAAGATCACTTCCGGATATATAGGCTTGGTGCCGAGCAGCTTTGGCAGCAGTAACTTGTATGTTTTCAATACGGGCACACATGAAGCGGTTTTACAGGTTAACCTGGACGACGATTACAAGGTTAACATGGATGATCTGAAGGACGCCCTTCGCAAAAACATTGCCTACGAACTGCCTGAAATGACCATCAGTTTTGAGCCTATTGACATGACCGAAAAGATCATGAGCCAGGGCGCTAATACCCCAATCGAAGTACAGGTTGCCGGTAAAAATATGCAGCAGATTGAAACTTATGGCGATAAGGTATTGGCAAAACTAAAACACATCCCTTACTTGCGCGATGTTCAGATAGACCAACCATTAAAGTTCCCGGTTATTTCCATCACGCTCGACCGGCTGAAAGTTTCCCAATTGGGATTAAATGTTAATGAAATCGCCAAATCGGTAACAGAAAGCACTTCCTCCAGCCGCTTTACCGAGAAAAACCTGTGGCTCGATGTGAACAACGCCTATACTTACCAGGTGCAGGCGGAGATTCCGGAGTTTATTATGGATGACATGCATGAGTTGCAGGAAATTCCGTTGCTAAAAGGTCGCAGCAGCCCTACACTTGCCGACATTGCTACCTTTAAAGTAACAACCGCCCCGGGTGAGTATGATCGTACGGGGCCGCGGCGATTTATTACGGTAAGCGCCAATATTTATAAAAAAGACCTGGGAACCGCAACCGCTGCCGTACAAGAAGCTGTAAAATCGTTAGGCCCACCCCCAAAAGGGTTGATAGCGGAGATTGGCGGTATGTCGAGCCTCTTGACGGATACCATGACCAGCCTGCAAAACGGGTTAATGTTTGCCGTACTTGTCATCTTTTTGTTGCTCGCCGCCAACTTTCAGTCGTTTAAGGTTTCGTTAACTGTTTTGTCAACCATTCCCGCGGTAATATTGGGCTCGCTAACCGCTTTACTCCTTACCGGCTCAACGCTCAACCTGCAATCCTATATGGGGATGATCATGTCAACAGGCGTATCGGTTGCCAATGCAATTTTGATCGTTACAAATGCCGAAAAGCTAAGACTTGAATACCGGGACGCCAGCAAAGCGGCTATCACTGCGGCTGGTATCCGGCTGCGTCCCATCCTGATGACCAGTATGGCCATGATAGCAGGCATGATACCGATGGCTTCCGGGCTGGGTGAAGCCGGCGAAACAACCGCACCATTGGGACGCGCCGTAATCGGAGGTCTGTTCGCTTCAACACTGGCTGCCTTATTTATACTACCGCTGGTATTTTCATGGGTCCAAAATAAAACAACTTACGAAAGCCCATCACTCATGCCCGACGAATTATTAGAAATTAATCCTTTAAAAATACAACACCATGAAATATAGATTTTATTCGTTGATTGCTATAACGAGTTTTTTTGCTGCCTGTTCCGGCAACCAAAAGCCGGTTGATTTAACAGCCCAAACCAAACAGGCTAAACAAGCCAATAGGTACCAATTAGGTATCGTCTCGGAAAAAGCGCTTTCCACCTCCGCCCGACTGCCGGGGCAGTTAATTCCCTTTAACGAAGTGAACATATTTCCGAAAGTAAATGGGTTCGTAAAACAATTATTTGTCGACCGTGGCTCAATTGTAAAAAAAGGCCAGTTACTGGTCATCCTTGAAGCGCCCGAAATGGAGTCGCAACTGGAAGCCGCTAATTCACAATATATACAGGCGGAAGCAGACGCTGACGCAAGCAAGGAAAAATACGACCGGCTAAAAGAAGCTGCTAAAGTGCCCGGCTCCGTATCCACTTTAGACCTGGACGATGCGAATTCACAAATGAAGGCCAGCGATGCAAAAGCCCAGGCCCAACACTCCAATGTGGCAGCTGTTGCGACTATGCTCGGATACCTAAAGATCTATGCGCCATTTGATGGCATGATCATACAGCGAAACGTTTCGCCGGGAGCACTTGTCGCTCCGGGCAAAACCGGGGATCAACCCATACTGATCCTGCAGGATATCAGTAAGATGCGGCTTACAGTAGACATTCCCGAAGACTACGTGGATAAAGTTGATTTGACACAACCGGTCACCTTCACATTTAATGCCATCCCCGGACAAGTGCGTACTGCAACGATAAGTCGTTCGGCTAATTCACTCGGCAGCATGCAACAGGAAGCCATTGAGATTGACGTGTTAAGTAAACACGGTGAGTTAAAGCCGGGGATGTATGCAGAAGTGCGCATACCCTTGTTGTCGGGCGCAAAATCATTGCTGGTGCCTAATAACGCCATTGTTCGTTCAACCGAAAATGAATATGTGGTTAAAGACAGCAGCGGCAAGGCTGAATTGGTAAATATTAAAGAGGGACTGGTAAGCAAAGATTCGACCGAAGTGTTCGGCAACCTGAAGGTAAATGATAGGGTGGTGGTCCGTGCTTCCGACGAGATCAAACAGGGAGATAGCCTACAATAAAATCTGAGGTAGTTTTATTGTTTTGTAACCGGTGACTGTAAAAAGTTGCCGGTTTTTTTATTGTAGTGAATAACCACGGCAGCACTAAACTCACATCTTATTATAACATTTGGTTATCGCCCATCGCTTAATATCATAAGAATCGAGGGTTTTATCGAGCGACCTTTGAAGCATCAAAAGGATATAAAACATGCACACCTTACAACGATCTGCTACAGGCACGGGGCTGATACTGAATGTTAATGCCAACACGCAAAAGATAGTATTTATCTTCTGTGTGATTGGGTGCTTGTCGCCGTGGGCCAGTCCGGCGATAGCTTTATTGACGGGCATCGTGGTGGCGCAGGTCACCGGACATCCTTACCTGCATTTAAATCATAAAGCGACAAACTTGTTACTGAAAATTGCCGTGGTAGGTTTAGGCTTTGGAATGAATGTCCATAGCGCGATGGAGGCTGGTAAAGAGGGGGTCTTATTTACCATCGCGTCCATAACCGGGACGTTGATTTTCGGGTTTTTTATGGGAAAATGGTTAAACCTTGAGCGGAAAACATCCTACCTGATATGTGCCGGTACCGCAATTTGCGGCGGCAGTGCTATTGCAGCCTTATCACCCGTTATCAAGGCTGAAGAGAAACAGATCTCAGTGGCTTTAGGTTGTGTATTCATCCTTAATGCTATAGCGTTGATTATCTTCCCGATCATCGGGCGTTATTTTAGCCTGTCCCAAACACAGTTCGGCTTGTGGTGTGCAATTGCCATCCATGATACCAGTTCAGTGGTTGGCGCTGCAGGCAAATACGGCACCCATGCCCTCGAAGTGGCGACGACGGTTAAATTGGCGCGTGCATTGTGGATTGTCCCTGTTACCTTTGTGTCCTCCTTCATTTTCAAAAACAAATCAAAGAAGATCAGTATCCCCTATTTTATCGGCTTATTCATCCTGGCGATGGTGGCCAATACGTTTATCCCGGCCACTAAGCTAATCAGCCCATATATGATTGCGATTGCTAAAGCTGGACTAACGCTCACACTGTTTTTAATTGGCGCCGGGTTATCCGGAAAAGTGATCGGGTCTGTCGGTGTTAAACCCTTGCTCCAGGGACTGATGCTTTGGGTCATTATAGCTGCTGTTGCATTATATGCAGTTATACATTTGGCGTAGTCAAAAGCCATTTAAAAAAAGGTTCACCCAAGCGTCAATTGCACCCTTTTGTCCGCTTTATTTTCCTTGTAGAATCAGCACGAAAAAATTCATGGATAAATAAATGGATAAATAAAAGGCTGTATTTCCGGGTGGCTGATGGCGCAAAACAAATAACCTTTATTTGTTATTGTATTGATATTTCGAAATATGGACGATAACGATACACCGATAGCCAACCCATCGGACCATTTAGCCAATGAGCGCACTTTCCTGGCCTGGGTACGGACAAGTATCGCTATTATGGGATTCGGATTTGTGGTGGTCAAGTTCGCCTTATTCATCAAGCAAATTTCATTAGTTTTAAATAACAAGCAAACGGTGCTGCCGGGCAAAGGTTATTCCTCGCATATTGGGATCCTCTTAGTTGCAATCGGGGTTTTTATGGCTTTTTATTCCTATGTCCGGTATCGGATCACTGAAAAGCAATTATCCGATGGCGCCTACAGGCCCTCGTTTTTACCGTCACTGTTGCTAACGCTTGCGATTTTGATCGTAGGTGTTTTGTTGGTTATTTACCTGATTCCAGAGTTGTAAACAAGTAGCAGGTCTTGTCTGGATAGACAAATTTTCTGATCAAAATATCCACGTTCAGCATAAAAGACTTGTGAACAATCACTTATAACAAATTTTTTATGCTTTATTTAACTCTGGCAACAAAGGTAGGTACACCCGCATTTTTTTGTTTTCGGTGGGCTTAGAGATCAACTGCCTTATCTGAGTCATGCTCAACTGCTACCTGCCCGTCACCCTCAATTATAAACCCGATAAGGAGCAGCAGTACGGGAATGGATAACCATAGTTCGGAATAAGGTTTCAATATATTGTCCTTTAGGTAAAGGAAAAATACGGCGCCTATCAGCACCGGTAAATTCAAAAGGCAAAATAAGCGTGTACGCACCCCCAGTGCAATACATAAACCTCCAATCAGGTGTAAGGCGATTATCAGGTCCGCTACGAGGGTAATAGAAACTGAAGCGCTTATGATGTCAGTTATCCCGGTTTCCCGCAGAAAAGTTGCCAATACGTCCAGGTTAAAAATAAATGCTATTCCCTTCCAGATGAGGAGAAGGCCCAATGCAACTCTAAAGATAACCAGCCATTTGGGGTTGTGATGATTACCCCATAACTTAACTTTTTCGAATGTTTTCATGTGAATTTAGTAAAATTGGTGATGGTCGATTTGGAGATTGATCTTAAAATGTGATTGTTATAAGTTATTAATAATGGTTTAAGCCCCCAATAAGGGGACTTAAACCATTATTGTTATAGTTCAGTTACTCTTACCAGTTTCCCGTTATCATTGAAGTATAACATTTTGCTCTCAACGGACCCGCCGTCATACGACACCGGGTTTCCGCTATTGTTATCTATCGATACAAGGAAGAAACTTTTAGAGGGCGTTTTTATAGTTTGTAATGCATCAATGTGCCAGCTGGCATATTTCCCGGTTTTCAGGAACAACTGCGCAACTTCCGGTAAAGTTGTTTTATGACGGATATTCCGCTCAGACTGAATCCAGTCGCCGTTTTTTAAATAAAATGCCTCGTATTTTCTGTTTGCCAACTTAAACGTAGCGATACAAGTATCTTTGTTAATTTTCCAATTTTTTAGGTCGGCCTGGGGATAGGTTGCCGAAAAAACTGTAAGCACAGCCGGTGGAACATTGTCCTTTCCTTTTTGTGCCTGTGCACTGTACCAAATCAGCCCTATTGCTGCAATAAAGCTGATTCTTATTATCAAGCGTTTCATGGTATTAAATTTTAAATGTTTGCAGGCAAAAGCCTGTCAATAAATGTTATGTAAACGAGCTTTGATACGACCAAGTTAAATCGAAAGTAAAGCGCCTCAAAGCGTCTCCCTTTTTAGACCAGGAAACCGCAATGCAAGCGGAACGATAACCGCCCAATTTTAAGTCGTAATTAGCCTTTGAAGATTGCTCAAAAGCAATCAAATTCGAATAATTCGGTTGGAAAGATAAACATGATGGAGGTCGGGTAAGAATCCTGTAAACTGACTGTTCACAGCTAGTTTAAAAGGTAGAACAGGTACTTTAATATAAAGCAAAATAAAAGAGATCTTGCCGGGATTAACCGGCTTTTTTTCCGCCAGCACCGTTCTGTCAATGCGTTGCACAGTTAAACCGGTCTCTGTTTTTCTACGGAAATGAGAAGTTTGGTGACCACCGCTGGCCGTCGGCGTACCTGACATGAAAAACAAATAACTTACGATCATAAACAGGTACACCGTCATTAAGAATAATGAGGCGAACGGAAGGAAGCCAAATCTTTTTCTTGTTTCCATTTTAGGCTGAGTAAATTACCAGCACCTACCTAATCGTAGCGTTTCCATATGATCAAACAGACAGAAAATCGGTTTGTTTTACTCAATATCAACGCATTTATGAATTCCTTATTATTGAAAACAAAGGCGAGTTTTATAATTTGGTATTTTACCAACAGGGACAAATGTAAAGACCTGGGAATAATTGTTATTCAATTTTTACAAACGGGCATTATAAAACTTTCAAACATCTTAACCTGTTATTCGTTTATTTGTTATGAAAATTTCGGGGTCTTGAAAGCGGCTAAAAATATCATCAAAAAAAGCCTGGTGCTCTCGTTACTGGTGATTTACTTGTTAATCACTTTGGTTGATATTTTTTACCTGCATTCCCACAATTCTTCGCCGTTACAACTTCCTGCTATCTCCGTTCTTTCACAGGCGCACAATAGTTCTGGCGATTCTTCATCAGCCATCGAATTACACCGGATATTTAAAACGGTGATCACCAGCAAAAACGGAAGCCGCTTATGTATAACGCTGGCAACGATATTGTTTTTCCTGGGTCTAAGCAAATTGGCGTATGGTAGGTTCAGCGCAAGGGAAAAGCTTTACGCAAGGTCTTCACTGTATTTTCACCCTTCAATTTTTCTCAATCTCTGCACGCTCAGAATTTGAGCATCTCCCCGCTCCCGGTAATCCGGCAATAATAAATCTCTCAGCTAAAATATGCTATAGGGGTTTAATCCATTCACATTTTCCGGTTTAGTTAAATAATTAAACGATTGAGAACTGCTAATGACTGTTTTCAAAAACAAGCGGACCAGCGATAGCGGCAAAAAAAAGGCTAACGATATTTTTTTCGTCCTGCTTATTGCTTTAACGGCATTGTTTATAGTTTTTGCACTGCTGTTGTTTTACCTGCTTCCGAAAGTTTTCAATCTTTTTGGATAGCACACGATTTTAGATTTCACTAATAAATTATTATGAAAAATCAGATTTTAATTATAGATGACGACCAGCTTACATTGGAAACGTTAAAGGATATACTTATTTATACAGGTTATGCCGTTACTGCCTTTACAGAAATTAATGATATTAAAGCAACAATGGCATTATATAAACCCGACCTGGTAATGGTTGACTATTTATTACAGGGAATTAATGGAGGCGAATTATGCGCGCAGATTAAGAAAAACGCGCAGACACAAACTATTCCCGTAATCCTGATGTCGGCCCATGCCCGCGTTATGCTGTCGTTGGGAACTTATAACTGCGACGAATTCCTCGAAAAACCATTCGATCTTGCTTCGCTCCTAAAAAGCATTAACTTTCTTTTAAAAGGTAAAAAGTCAAGGCCGAGACATAAAGAATACATAAACGTAAGCGCTCACAAAAGTAATTGATTATATCAAAATGGAAACAAATAACGCTGTTATCTTTAATTGTCCGGAGTGCAATAGCGAAGTTGATGCCCCGGTTCCCGGTAATGGCTCCAGTCCTTACCCTGAAAGCAGTGTACCCAAACGGATCGCTGATTCCTTATTAGGCACTACGGTTTATTGCCCAAAGTGCGGGGATCGGTTTACCGTATGGTTGGATACCCACGCGGCAACTATACCCCTATTTTTGCGTAAGGAATGAAAAAAGCAACTCGAATATATTTATTTTAATCATTTTACGTAATTTTAGGTGTGCTGATAAAAATGGAAAAATATTTCATAAAGCGCTTCCAGGTTTTAATCGTGCTGATGATATACCTGCTGGTGGTGATTACCCATATTTTTTATCTGCCCCATGTTACATCTGTTTCCGGCCTTAGTTATAATTCTATTTTCAAGAGAAAATGTGAAAATGTACAGGCTGTTACCGGTTTGGATAGAGTGGCCAGGGCCATTTTTAAAGTGCAGGCAAAAATTAAAGCCCCCGACGTTAGGGATATTTATTCCGCAGCAATTCCGACTGATCTCAAAGTTGAAAATCCGTCAAATAAAGCTATTACATTAAATTTCCACCCCTGTTATAATAGCCGGTATTCTTACCTTTCATTCTGCCGTTTAAGGATCTGAATCTAAGTCCTAAACAGAACGCCCATAACATTTCTGCAGTGCAGGTATTACTATAACCCGGTTTAGATGGCGAACTGTGCGGAAAACATCAGTTAGTTATTCAAATCCATCTAAAAAACTGCCAGACAACAAGATTATTAAAACAAATACCGAGTATTATGAACTCAAAAAGTATCGATAACTATAATGCATTTGTGGGACCTAGTAATTTGAGTGAACGGTCGCACGCCGAAACTATTACGGCCCCGCCAATCGGCTATCCAAGATCCACAATTAAAATGGCATTCGAGATGCGTTCGAAGCCAGGGAGAAGGCCTAGGCCAAGAAAGACAACAAAACGCCAAATTTATGCCCGGCTGCTCCAGTTAAAAGTTGACTTAGCAACTTATATTGAAGGTGATCAATTTGTAGCAGCATTAAACTTTGGTTATTTTTTAAATGAATATATTCGGCGGCAAAACAAATACGATAATCGTTTTGCAATTGAAATTGGTGTATCGGAAGCCACCATCAGTCAATATTTGAATAACCACCGCAAACCAACTACTGCATTCCTTGTGCGCCTGGAACTGCATTCCGATAAGCTGCTGCCCGCAGTTTTATGGTTTAAACTACTTCAAAAAGAAATGGAACAGGAACTCATTGGTGATAACCGGTTAAGGATGGAGGAAACTAAACATTTGCGGAAAAGGCTCAATTTTGATTTAAGCAAGTAAAGAAATAAAACTTTCGCAAGATGTCCGGGCATCAGGCCTGCTTCCTGTTAGGGCTGGTAACGTCCATAAAAAAGCGGCAAATAGCTTTGCCGCTTTTTTAGTGCTATAAAATTGCGCTTACTGATTGCCTTGATGTATTTTCCCATAGGTCGACAATTTTTCAACGTTGGTAACAACGAATATTTTCGGGTATTAAAAAAAACCGCCGGCATATTTCGCAGGTCGTTATATTCTTTAAAATATAACGCTTATTTTTAGCGAATTATCGAAATAGATAAAAGCTAAATAAGGCCTTGTATAAAATTAATATTTTGTTACCCGGTAGACTTTCCAGGATGCCAGAAATCGAAAATCATGAAGAACAAGCTACACACAAAGAAAAAAGAGGTTAACAAAAACCTTCTCTTGCTCACCAGTTTATTGGCAGTTATGGTGATAACGTCGCTGGCCCCGCGGGATTCGTTCGCCCAAAGTATGTCGGCGGGGACAGGTGATACCACCAAAGCTGCACCAAAACCAATTTATCCAAAAGTTGTTGGCTATGTCAGCTTCATCCTGCCGCTGGAAACCTTTAGCGCCGGCTCCTTCACGCCGGATTTCAACGGCACTACTAAAATTGGATTCCCGGTTGGGGTGAATGTTTTATACAGCGATAAATTTGGATTCAGTTATGAAATTACGCCTACTGTAAAAGTGGCGCCCGGCACAAATGGCGTGAGCAGCATTCTTTTCGACCCCGGTACGATGTTCCGTTTCCAGCATGGGTTTACAATAATTACCCGGTTAGCCTTTGCCACCGACGGACAATATGGATTTACCCCGGTATTTAACCAAATATATGCCCGTACAAAATATGTAAACTATTTTGTTGCCGGGTCGGTTCCGGTAAGATTTGGCGGCGGCGGACCTGCCACAATAGGCGTGAGTTTGCAGATTGGCTTTATTTTTAATTGAGGCTTGACTTGAGCAAGCAAGAAGATACAACCTTCGCAATATATTCGCCCATCGGGCGGGCTTCAGCTTAAGGCCGGTAACGTTCATAAAAAAAGCGGCAAATAAATTGCCGCTTTTTTTAGTTATG
>Ga0302306_10001309_pt1 | contig 13704 bp, 7 predicted proteins | sample III_Palsa_E3_1_FD_198761 | JGI IMG/M metagenome (GOLD analysis project Ga0302306, IMG submission 198761) | Peat permafrost microbial communities from Stordalen Mire near Abisko, Sweden - III_Palsa_E3_1 | ecosystem: Environmental > Terrestrial > Soil > Palsa > Peat permafrost | place: Sweden...
CATTCTGTAAATATCTATTTGTACTATGTTGATAATGAGGATAATATTTTTAATATTTTATAAAATGGTTCGATAAGCACCCAGGTGGGCGCGCTTTTGGACTTGGTTTCTCTTGAAAAAAATCTTGATAAGCATTTAAGCTTCGGTTAACTATCCAACTATAACCAGCTTTAGGATTTGATACCTTTACAAATATTATTGATCTGTTCATCCAGTTCCAGCGCCGAGGATAACAAATAATCCAGCAATTTATCTTTTTCTGTGTCCTCGGCTGAACCGCCTTTAATTAAATCAATGAGTGCTATAACATTTGCAAGCGGAGAACGAATGAGATGAGACTGTACCCAGGCAATCTCTTTCAACTGGCTGTTACGTAGTTCGATAGCTTCTATATGACCTACCTTTTCGGTAATATCCAAACAAGCACCTATCATCTCTACAGGCATGCCGTTTTGGTCGGTTTTTAATCTCGCCCAAGACCGTAAGTATCGCATCTCGCCGTCGGGGCGGATGATTCTCTCCTCAAATTCGGCGTCCTGCTTTGAGCTAATAACATTTTCGATAAGTTGATATACACGAGTTCTGTCTTCGGGGTATAAACGCTCCAGATAACCGGCAAACGTGGCCTTGAAATCTTTGGGATCAAGCCCATAGATCATATATAGTGCAGATGACCAACTCACTGTATCCGAATGAATATCCCAGCGCCAATTACCGAAGTGTGCTAATTCCTGGCTTTGCAACATCATTAAGTGGGCATCGCTGATGATATCCGTTTTTTGGCGGTTCTCCAGAATGACCCGCAACAGCGCGGTAGCCTTTTCCATTACCTGCAATTCTTCTTCGGTGGGTAAGTTAGGCTCACGGTAATACATAGAAACCGTGGCCATTACTTCGCCATCTGTATTGATCACAGGATTAGACCAACAGGCGTGTAATTGATGTTCCAATGCTATGGATTTGTATTTTTCCCATTTTGGATCGGTAGCGATGTTGCCAACTATAACTTGCTGTTTGGTAGCCACAGCCTCACCACACGAGCCTTGGTTTTTGCCAATTGGAATACCTTCCATGGTTTCGAGATATTTGCGGGGAAGCGAGGGCGACAAACCATTGGTTAAACGATTATTCTTTACCCAGTGTATGCATGATAGCATTTTTGGAAAAAAGGCCTCCAATCCCTTCAGGTATGTATTCAGCACATCTCGCAGGGGAATGTTAATATTCGAATTTAACCTCAGCACATCACCCTCCAATCGTTCCATCTCCCTTAATCGTTGTGTAACAGTAATATCCTGCATAATACCCCGCAGCAGGAAAGGTTTACCTTCCCTATAAATAACAGAAACTTTATCCCTTACCCACGCTACAAGGCCATCCGCTTTAATGATCCGGTATTCAAACGAACGGCCTTTTGATTCATGGTTAGGCAGTGCCTTGTAATCTGTTGCCAATTGCCGGTCGTCGGGATGAATGTGAGTTTCCCAAAAAACCGGTTGACCCACCCAGTCTTTGGGCAAAAACCCTAAAATAGGTAATAGCTGATCGCTGATAAAAGTAATTCGACCGGTAAGGGCATCCGCCTCCCAAACTATCCCTTCTATTAATTGCAACACACTATAGGTTTCTTTTTGTTTATACCTCATTTATTACCAATAATCGGCTGAAACATAAAAGTAACTCAATTATGCACCAATTCAAAATGCTATAAATTCAACTCGAATTTTCATCCTTTACCCGCTTCCTTTTTTTCGCAAATCATTGTTGATCCGATAATTTATCCGAGCCTCATCATTCACCCGGTGGTTCGATGCACCAAACCGGATTTATCTTAAAATCTTAATTAATGAATATCCGTCTCTGTATTTGTATACGCTGGTGTTCTTAAAATAAACCAGGCATGAATCTCGATATTCGGGCCAGCAAATTATATACCGGATTTTACTGGTGTCTTTTTGTAGCAGTGGTATTATGTTTTGTGTTGAGCGGCCCTCGCTGATATTTTTCTTATTTATTCCGTACAAATTATTTATAAGCCCAACACTTTTATCATTAGTAAACAAAACATATAACGGATAATTTTTTGTCGTTATTAATGCTTGCTTAATAGTTGGGCGGGATAGATCACAATAGGCATAACAACTATAAATGAGTGAAGTGGCACAAATAATTATGACCGGGATATAAAATATTATCTTTTTGGAGTATGTGACGGTTGAAACTAAAACAAACAATAGAATGAGATAGTGCAAATAGAAAACTGCTCGTGTTAGCGGATAAAGCGCGTTTGTAAAAATATGTGCCGCAGCCATGAACAAAAAAGGCAGAAAGATTAATAAAACTAAAGTTGTTTTAATATTGGTTAGGTCTATCGCCCTGAAATTTATTTTCCGGATGTAAAAAAACGGTATAACTATACATAGTGTAATCAACAGCTTGAAATAGGTAATGATCCGAATAGGGCTTGCATCATTAAAAAATAAGCTCACCAGGTAATCGCGGTAGCTAAAATCAGAAAATATGCTTGATACAGTTCCATATTTAAACAAGCTAAAATTATTTATCCCAATTATGGAAGGGTCGTTCTCATTTACTATTTTCCCAACTTTATAAATATAAAACAGGAGCGCGAGTACAAAAAATGATAATAAAAAAGTATGAATGCTTTTTAAATGTTTTATTTTAAAAATACCAAAAACAATAAGTATGGAAAGGAAACCATACAAAAATGAGAATATAGACAAAGTAGAAATGGCGCCAAAAAAAACGATCAGGTATTCATATTTTACCTGCTGATCCTTAGTATATTTCAGCAAATAAAAAAAAGCCATGGCGAAACAACCAATAGCTAAAGCGTAACCACGGCCATAACTAAAGTAAAAGAAATATGGGGCTATAGTTAAAAAGATAATATAAAAATTATTTATTTTCAGGAGTTTAAGGATCCTTGAATTGGCTATAAAAAATAAAAGGAAACCAAGCAGGCTGAGCAGCCGGTAATACACCACATTAATAACATGCCCGTGTTGCAACAGCATGAAATATACGCTGTTTATTAAATGGCTATTTGCAAGCTTAAATTTACTATAAGTAAGCAGGTCCCAAAGGTTATTGTTTAGTACGCCCTTGTAAGAAGTAGATTCATCATAATTCCAATCATTGTAGCGTGCAAAAAAAACAAATGCGATCAAGAAGAAGAAAAATATATAAACCTCCATTCTAAGGGCTGCTGAGGATGAAAATTCCTTAATCCGATTTTTAAGCATCATAACAGGGTTGGCCATAAAACATTTAATTTTTTCAAATAAAAATACAATAACCAATCAAAAGATTGTCAATATTTTATAGGTTATTCAACTATAGTAATATTAGCCCAGCTAATTTCTGCAAATCATCTATAAAATGCTTCGAAAACACCCATTAGGGCGCAGCAAAGGGATTCGCGAGTTGCGAGTCACTTTTTCTATTTGATACCTGCTTGAGTTAAGCTATAATGTTCAGAAATAAAGAATAGCTGCGGGGGATAGTTCACCGGCTTTCGGGCGGCCCTAAATAGCTTGTTTTTTCGCCGCCTGCGTTGAGCACTATTTTTTGCAGAACCACACCGGGATCAACCATCCAGTATTTGATAATGTGCCTGCCCGGCCTGGTAATATGATGTTTGGATACCATTATTTTAATATTGTTGCTCACATCCCGGCCCCATGCTGCGGTGGATTCGTCGGCATTGATATTGATGAGCTGCGGCTGCTCATCATCAACCGATACCGCGTAATGCAAGCCGTTAGTATTAGTAAAATCGAGCGTTGGCGATAGGTAAGCCTCCACTTTTACCATGCCGGTATCAATCAGGCTCACTCTATACTCCAGGTGCGGGCTATCGCCGCCGGGCACCTGCGCCTTAGCGCTTACAGGCGATGGCATCATGCCCGATAGCGTGCGCCCGTAATCGGGTATCTCCATCCATTTTATGCCGTTATTATTTACCGCTTTGGTATAGTGCGCGGCTTCCATGCTTACATAGCCGTTATTTTCATTAAACCCGGTTGTATTTAGGGGTAATATTTTATGGATCATTGCATCAACAGTAACTGCAACACCATTGGGGCCGGAGATGGTTATCGGTATATTCCAAATGCCTTTGGGTACTTTTGTCCAGTTAACTGTTACCCAAACGCGCTGCCCGGTACTGATATTTCCGCTTTTTGGTTCGATACTGATATAGGGCGATGAGGTTGATGCCGTAAAGCTATACGATCCCTGCCCACGATTGAACACCTCTATATAATGCCCCGTTTCGCCGGGGTAAAAGCCCGGCAAAACGGCTTTACCTGGTTCTTGCGGCCACCATAGTTCCGAACCTTCAACAGCCACACCCATTTGCGGCGACGCCGGTAGTACGATAGTAGTTACTTTGGGCATTTTATCAACCTTAGGCTCCTGCCAGTAGGTATAGCCAATATGGGTTTGATCCATCATGTGATCCCATTTGCCATTGGCCATTACCTTATTATAGTAATGTGATATTGCCGAATCCCTTGCAAATAATTCCTTAACCCTACCGGCCATCGTATTGGTTGCGGCCCTGCCCTGCGCCGCGTACAATTTATTTTTAGCGGCAGCATAGTACAGCTCATTTAAGTTGGCGCAGGCTTGTACCGGGTGCAATACCAGTTGGTAAAAAGCATCGCGATATTTTGCGGGCATTATTTTGTACAGGCGCTGCGCTTTATCCTGCAATTTATCATAATCATCAACCACGGTTTCAAATTCGCGGTAGTTTACAAGGCTGTAAGTGTTCTGATCCAGTTGCTCGGGTTTGCGCCTGCCATTATATTTGGTGTATTGGTTTAAAATATCCGCAATTTCCGCAGCGTACTGGCCGCCGAACTGCTGTGCCGCCCATTGTTTTGTATAAGCATATAACCGGCTGGCAGGCCATTTATCGGGCGACCACGCGTAATCCAGGAAGAAACTGATCGGGAACTCCATTGGTTTCAGATCGCCTACATTTACTATCCATACCTGTTTAGCGTCATATTCGTAAGCCAGGTGCATTTGCTCCCAGGTTTTACTGATGGGGTTTGTGTTGAGCCACTTATAATTACGCGGATCGCCCACATAATCAAAGTGGTAATATATGCCGTAACCGCCTTTGCGTGCAGGCTCACCCGATTTTGGCAGTTTGCGGATGTTTCCCCAGTTATCATCGCATAGCAGCAGCGTAACATCATCGGGTACACGCATGCCTTTATCGTAATAATCCTGTACCTCTTTATACAGCGCCCACATTTGCGGAGTTTGTGCGGCATTCTTGCCGGTAACATCGGCAATTATACCGCGCTGATCGCTCACTATCTTTTCCAGCAGGGCTATATTGCTGCCTTCGGTCATGGGTTTATCGCCATCGCCGCGCATGCCTATGGTAACAATGGTTTCCTTGCTGCCCATGTTTTCGATCCCTTTTTTCCAGAAATCGCGCAGCTCGGCACCATTGGTATCGTAATCCCAGGCACCTGTACCATAGCGTTTCCATTCCTGCTGCGCCCTGTCCATTGGTTCGTGGTGCGATGTGCCCATTACAATGCCATATTCATCAGCCAGCACAGGGTCGAGCTTATCATCATCATTAAACGCGTTGCCCCACATGGCCGGCCACAGGTAATTGCCTTTTAAGCGCAATATCAACTCAAACATCTTCACATATAAGTTGTGGTTAACCCCGCCGAATTTCTCTTTTGCCCATCCCGAAAAAGATGGCGCTTCATCATTAATAAAAATACCCCTGTATTTTACCGCCGGGCCGCCATCTACATATTTACCGGGAATAACATATAGTGTTTTCTGCTTTTTTACAGGCACATCGGCCCACCAGTACCAGGGCGATACGCCTATTTGCGCCGATAGCTGATATATGCCATAAATTGTGCCCCGTTTATCGCTGCCTGCTATCACCAGCGCCTGCTTAATGCCCGGAATAGGATTATTAACAACCTGCGTTACGTGTGCCTCCCATTTACCGGCGATGGCGCTTATATCAATTTTATGCTGTGCCGCCAATTGATCTATCAGCGGGCTTTTGCCCAATGTGCCTATTAATACAATTTGTTTGGACGCGATGACGCCGCTATCAACTAATTGAGGCGAACTTTTTGTTACCGAATCTACATCAGCCTGCAAACTTTTTATGGCGATAATAACACCGGGATATTCCGTAGCGCCCGCATATACAACAGGTGCCACTTTACCATTTACAGCAAGCGGAAAATAGCCGTTTCCTGTTTTTGCGGCTATATAATTGCTATCTCCCGGTGCCTGGGCATAGGAACTTGCCGATATGATTAATAAGGTATAAATGAACGCGGCTAAACGGCAATATCTTTTCATACTAAATTATTTTAAACCTATGCATCATTAATTAAAATCAACTACGCTCCAGTAAGCTTTTTTTGGCTGCAGGTTTTCATCAAACAGCAGCGGATAATTTTTTCGGCCCATAACCGGGTACTCATCCAGCCAGGTACGTTTGTCGGATATGTTCCAGAAGGTAACACCGCTGATCACATCTTTATGATCCCTGAATATTTTGAATACTTGGGCATATTTATCAGCCTGCTTCTTTTCAAGTTCAGGCGTATAGGCATCAGATTCGCCCGGCCGCATAGCACGGCTGCTTTTTTCCCAGGGATAGATGGATACATCCAGCTCTGTTACCTGCACTTTCAGGCCAAGTGATGAAAACCTTTTAATAGTGGCTATCAAATCATCTGCCGATGGCTCATATATCGACCAATGTGCCTGTATGCCCACCGCGTTGATGGGCACCCCGGCATCAACCAGTTGCTTTAGCAGTTTATAAACCCTTTCGCGCTTTTCGGGGCGCTCGGTATTGTAATCGTTATAAAAAAGGATGGCATTAGGGTCGGCGGCATGGGCGTATTCAAATGCCTTGGCAATAAAATCGGGCCCGCATATCTGGTACCATAAGGAGTTGCGCAAAAATTTGGTACTATCGTCGTCAATGGCTTCATTAACCACGTCCCAGGCATATATTTTGCCTTTATACCTGTCCACTACGGTAGTGATATGATCTTTAAGGCGTTTAAGCAGCACCTCCTTACTTACCAGTTTGCCGCTGCTATCCTTAAACAGCCAGGCGGGTGTTTGCTCATGCCAGCACAGGTTATGGCCGCGCACCCTTAAACCATGCGCCTGTGCAAATGCTACTATGCTATCGGCATCTTTCCAGTTATAACGGTTCTCTTCGGGATGGATGGGGCCCATTTTCATGGCGTTTTCCGGTGTGAGGCTGTTGAACTGACTTAGTATAAGGGCAACTTCTGCGGGATTCTTTATATCCTGTGCCGAAACCGCTACCCCAATAGGGAAATAATCTTTATAATAATCTTTTAAGCCTGTATTTTGTATTGTTTGTGCCCGCACATATATAATACCGCATAATTGCAGCAGCAGCAAAAAAATGAATGATTTCCTTATCATAATAATGGACTGTTAATTTATTAAAAATTAAGTGTTTAAACAGGTGTAATCGGTTTACAGATTCAATCGCGGCTTAAAGTAATACCATTTAAGCAATCGATTACAAATATATAGCAATATTTGACATGGTTTTGGCAAAAAATGCCATATAACAATCTTTTTACCAAATAGTAAATCTGTAAAAAGCTACCTCATTATATCCATTTTATATAATGGGCTACCAAACGGGCATTGATTTAAATATTCATTTAAAGTACTAAAATGCAATACTATCAACTAATTTACAATTTAATTGCGAAAATAAATCAATATAGATTGCTTAAATATAAAATCAGCAAAACAACAAGTGCTCGATTTTTATTGAAAAAATAATTGAAAAAATATTTTGCAATCGATTGCAATTTCAAATTTTTGTTTTTACTTTTATTCCAAGTTAATAACCAATTATAAATTTCTTAAACACCCAGGCTTAATGAAACGCATTTGCATGCTGTTATATATTATATCACATCGTACAGCCTGCATTACAGTAAGCCCTGGCATTTACGCTTTATATCTTATAAACCCTGTTATATCACACCAGCAATTAAACTTTAAATGAAAAATTATGAGGAAAATTCGACTTAACCATCCGTTTGGCGCACAGCCAGGCTTTATAGTATTTAAACAACCGTAAATACTATGATAAAAGCATAATACCGCAAACCATACAACCAATAAACTAACCTGTTATACCAATTAAATTATGGAAATACTTAAACTTATCAAATGCTGGAAAACATTGCTTTTACTTATAGGCATGAGCTTGTTTTCAGCCCAGCTTTTTGCCCAGGATCCCACCATTACCGGCAAGGTGGTTGATGAAAATGGCCAGCCGCTTAGCGGCGCAACCGTTAAACTAAAGGGCGCGCAAGGAGCTACCACAGCCGATGCGAGCGGCTACTTTCGCCTGCAGCTGCCGGCTGGTGTAAATACAATAACGGTATCATACATTGGCTATTTCGCGAAAGACATAGCCGTTAAACCTATCACCAGGAATATATTGATAACCCTTATACACGATCCCAATAACCTTAACGAAATAGTGGTTGTTGGTTACGGCGCGCAAAAAAAGCGCGATGTTACCGGCGCAATTGCCACCGTATCGGGCGCTACTTTGCAGGAAGCACCATCGGCAAACGTTATCGACCAGTTAAAGGGCCGCACCGCTGGTGTGGATGTGGTTAGCAACAGTTCGGGCTTAGGCAACGGCGACCAGATACGCATCAGGGGCAGCCGCTCGCTATCAACCAATTCGGGTACGCTTAACAGCCTCGATCAGCCATTGATCGTGGTGGATGGTATTCCATTTGGAGGCAATATTAATGACCTCGATCAGGATAATATCCTTACGCTCGACATTTTGAAGGATGCATCCGCTACCGCCATATACGGTTCGCGCGGATCGAACGGGGTTATCTTAATAACAACTAAACGCGGTACCAAAGGCAAATCGGTGCTTAGCTATAATATGTATTATGGCAATTCAAATGCTTTAGGCGAGTTAAAGGTATTTAACGGCCCCCAATACGCGCAGCTTAAAGCCTATTCAGGTTCGCTTAATACCGTAAACCCCGGCACGGTGGCCTACCCGCTCACCCCGGCTGAATTAACGGGCGTACAGAACGGAACTTCGACCGACTGGCAAAAACTGATATACCAAACGGGCCACACTACCGATCAGAACATTAACCTTGCCGGTGGCGATGAAAACACACAATACGGCATGGGCGCGGGCTTTCTATCGCAAACCGCTATAGTACCTAATCAAAATTTCCAGCGGTATTCGTTACGTACCACTATCGATCACAAGATAAACTACATGTTTAAAGTAGGTGTTAACAGCTTAACTACTTTAAGCTATAACAATAACCCCGGCGGTACAGGCATTACCAGCGGCTTAATGAGGTTAAGCCCTTTAACTTCGCCATACAATGCCAACGGTACACTAAACCTGCTTCCGCAGGCGGGTTCAACAGATGCATCATCCGTTAACCCTTTAACATTGATAACCGACCCGACAGCCATCTATTCAAACACCAGGGAACTAAGAACATTTAACAGCTTATACGGCGAAGTAAACATTTTGAAAGACCTGAAATACCGTGTTAACGTTGGTTTAGACTTTACCCAGGTAAATGGTGGTAATTATACCGGCCCCGATACCTATGCCAACAGCAATATTACCACCCTGGCCGAGGCTACCACACAGGTAACCAATGATGAAGCCTATACTTATACCATTGAAAACTTGTTAACGTATGATCATACCTTCGCTAAAAAGCATCACCTTACTTTTACCGGTTTATTTAGCTCGGAAAAAGATCATACCGAAAACTCCCAGTTTAATGGCATAGGCTTGCCGGCAGATTACATACAGAATACCAACCTTGCGCTGGCCGGCAGCATTAACGCGACTTCGGCTACTACCAACCCTACTGCCAATTACTTTGCCAACAGGGGCCTGGTATCCGAAATGGGCCGTGTAAACTATAGTTATGACGACCGGTACCTGCTTACCGCCACCGTACGCCGCGACGGTGCCTCGGTTTTGGCTCCCGGCCATCAATACCTCACCTATCCGGCTGTTGCTTTAGGCTGGAACATTGTGAACGAACAGTTTATGAAAGATGTTACCCAGATAGATAACCTTAAATTAAGGGCCAGCTACGGTGTAACAGGTAACCAGGGTAGCGCACCCTATCAAACTTTAGGCGCGCTGGCTTCAAATTATTACAATTTCGGCACCAGTACGGCGGGCCAATCGTCGGCTTACACGGTAACAACGCTTGCAAACCCTACCTTAACCTGGCAGTCGACAGCTGAATTTAACCTGGGCCTGGATTTTGGCGTACTCAAGAACCGTATTACCGGTACAATTGACGTTTACAACCAGGACACAAAAAACATTATTGTTAACAACGTTTTACCGGCAAGTAACGGTGCTACTTCGCAAATTTCGAATCTGGGTAAAACCAATGACAAAGGGCTGGAAATAAGCCTTAGCAGCGTTAATATTCAAAATAAGGACGGACTAAACTGGACCACAGATTTTAATATTTCCTTCGACAGGAATAAAGTTACAGCCCTTCCAAACGGCGCGCTTACCGATATTCCCGACGGATGGTTTGTAGGATCACCCTCAACCGTAATATATGATTACCGCAAGATAGGGATATGGCAAACCGGCGATCCAGGCCTTAAAACACAAACTTCGCCGGTTGAAGTACCCGGAGAAATAAGGGTTCAGGATGTGAATGGCGATGGAAAAATAACCCCTGCTGATGAGCAGATCATCGGCAACTTTCAACCGCAATATATAGCTGGTTTAACCAACAGGTTCGCTTACAAACGCTTCGACCTATCGGTAGTGATGTATGCGCGCATGGGAATGGATGTAGAAGTTCCCTATATTACGGCTGATGCCAGTAACGGTGGCTACTCCTTCTTTTTGCAAGGCAGAAATAACCAGTTGGCTGTTAATTACTGGACACCAACCAACCCAACCAATGCCTTCCCTAAGCCCGATGGCAGCGCGGCGGCTCCGCTTTATGGTTCAACCCTGGGCTATGTAGATGGATCATTCATTAAAGTGCGCAGCATTAACTTCGGTTATACTTTCCCTTCGCAAATGCTGGCACGCGCCGGTATCAGCTCATTAAGGGTATACCTTACTGCCGAAAATCCATTTATACTGTATTCTCCCTTTGTTAAGGATGGCTTTGGCCCCGATCCGGAAGGAAACGGCTACGGAGGCGGCGCTATGGCACAGGGATCAGCCAGTTTAGGTGCTCCTGGGCGGCAAGTTAGCGTTAATGACAATAACCCTTCGGTGCGCAATTTTAACATTGGTTTAAGTGTAAAATTTTAACTGATCATAATTTACAATCATGAAAATATATAATAAAATATCGATCATTTTTACAGCTGCGGTTATATTGACCGGCGTATCCAGCTGCAAAAAATTATTAGTTGAAAAGCCGCAATCGTCCATTGTGCCCTCGTTTTTAAGTACCCAGGCGGGGCTGGAGGGTGGTATTGCCGGTGTTTATAACGATTTGCGCAGCAGCTATGGTACCGAAGGGTTTGAACTGACCCAATATGCCGGTACCGATGAGAACTTTGCGGGCGTGAGCGCGCAAAGCAACGGCATGTTCAGTACTTATAATGGAATAAACGGCAGCAGCTTCAGCGGCTTTTGGAACACCTGGTACCAGGATATTAATACCCTGAACGGCATTTTGAAGTTTGGCCCGGCAGCGGGCCTGCCTACCGCTACCCTAAACTTATACCTGGGCCAGGCCAAATTTTTACGGGCCTATTGCTATTATTACCTGGTAACTACCTATGGCGCGGTTCCATTGCACACTACCTTCAACACACAGGCCTCATCATCAGATACCCGCGCGCCTATATCAGATGTTTACGCGCTCATCATACAGGATTTGACCGATGCCAGCACCGAATTGCCGCCTACCGTAACGGCGCCTTTTCTTGGTAAAACCGCTACGCAGGCTACGGCCCAGTTTATGCTGGCAAAAGCATACCTTACCAGGGGATGGTCAACAGCGGCGCAAACCAGTGATTTTACGCAGGCGGCTACCATAGCCAGTACGCTTATTGCCAACAAAACGACTTATGGCGTTGATATATGGCAAAACTATGGTGATGCTTTTGCTATGGCCAATGACTATGGCAAAGAAGTGCTTTTGGTAAGCGACCATGATAATAATACCACCTATGGCGAGTTTGTTGCAGGTTCATCGGGCGGGGCTGCTCAAAATGTACTGCCTAACCTGTTCAGGTGGAATTATGTAACGCTAACTTCGGAAGCTTCGGATAATGAAGAAACCGTGCCGGTTGTTTTGAATACCGGCGGCGGGGTTTCCATGATGTTCAGGGATGTTGCAAACGGCCGCCCTTATAGCCGGGCAGAGCCCAGCACCTACACCTTTACCCAGGCTTTTGCCGAAAGGGTAATGGATACCCGTTACAATAAAACCTTCCAAACCGTATGGATAGCCAACACCACCCCTACCGGCGCTACAAACACCGTTATAGGCTCGCCAAGTGTAACTACCCCGCGCGGAACGTTAATTTGCGGTGTTGATACCGCTATATGGATGCCGGGTTATGAAGTAACGGATGCCGTGCGGGCCAAATTTAAAGGCGTTATTATTACACCTTCACAATACAGCCCCGTTGTATTCCCTACCACTAAAAAGTTTGATGACCTTACCCGTACAGGAGCGAACGACCCATCAACAAGGCCGCGCTGCTTAATAAGGTTTGCCGAGGCATACTTTGTTGCTGCCGAAGCCTATTTTAAATCGGGCGATAACGCCAACGCGGCAAAGTACCTCAACTTTATAAGGGAACGCGCTGCTTATGACCCCAGTAAAAGCGCGGCGCAAAACATATCTGATGCTGCAGCAATGGATATTACCCCAGGCCAGGTTACGCTTGATTTTATACTGGACGAATACAGCCGCGAATTTTATAACGAGCCCCGCCGCTGGAACGATCTTGTGCGCACACAATCACTGCTGCGCAGGGTAGCTATGTATAACCAGCAGGCTAACCAGTACATAAAGGCATTTGATGCTTTAAGGCCAATTCCGCAGGATGAGCTTAACGCCATACTTACCGGAACGCCAATGCCACAAAACCCAGGTTATTAATAATATTCATTTTGTAAATTGGTTTATTTGGAAAGGCTGCTTAGGCGGCCTTTCTTGTTCCAGTCAATTGCGTTATAAATAAGTACATTCAAATCATATTTCAGGCCATGAGAAAAATATTAAGCCTTGTTTGCATAGGCGTGCTTGCCATCGCCAACGTTCATGCACAAAATACCCCAGCCGTAAATTACCCGCCGCCGGTAAACTTTACTTCGGAGCAAGATCATCAAAATATGATGGATCAGTTGCATATTACCTCGCTGCGCCCCGGTGCCGATGGCAACAACCCCAACTCGCCGAACGCGGCCAATTATGATGAGGCCAAAGCAAATCCCTATCCCGATTTGCCCGATCCGCTGGTGATGAACAATGGCAAAAAAGTTATCACCGCCAAACAATGGTGGCACAAACGCCGCCCCGAAATAGTAGAAGATTTCGACCGGGAAATATACGGCCGCGTACCAGCCAACACCCCAAAAGTAAA
>Ga0302306_10001311_pt1 | contig 13654 bp, 24 predicted proteins | sample III_Palsa_E3_1_FD_198761 | JGI IMG/M metagenome (GOLD analysis project Ga0302306, IMG submission 198761) | Peat permafrost microbial communities from Stordalen Mire near Abisko, Sweden - III_Palsa_E3_1 | ecosystem: Environmental > Terrestrial > Soil > Palsa > Peat permafrost | place: Sweden...
CTCCAAAATGCAACATATTATAAAAAACTACAACACTGAAGTGATATTATATACTACAACGATAAATCGTTGAGGTACGCTCTCCAATAAATCACATCACCTGCTGTTCCTGCTGCACCTGAACCAATAATGAAGCCTTGCCAAGTAGCGTTTATATATGCTCCTTGAATTGCAGGTCCATTAATAGTGCTGACAGCTGTTGTTCCAGTACCATCAAATACTGTAGGAGGCGGATACAATTGTGATCCTGCCGATATTGGCAAGCCACCTGTATTTACATCACCTACAGCTACGATTTGTGGGAATTTCAATCCTGGTACGTTTGCAAAAGGCTGATTATTATTGAAAGCCGTGTAAGCGGTAGAATTGATATTGACCACATAAGTAGTACTGTTAGTTACTGAAGTCACATATCCATAGATCGGAGATCCTGGGATAATGAGGTTCGGCAAGCTATTCAACTGATATGTACCATATACCACTGGAATTCTAAAGGCCACCTCTTGTCCAACTACAAAGTTGGCAGGAGCTGTTGTAACAACTGTTGTTGTTGCGCCTAAAGTAATCGCAGAGATAAACCCAACATTCGGAGCATATAAAGCAGGATATAACACCTGTTTGAATGATCCAAGGTTGTTTGTCGAAGTCGCAGAGTTAAACGCTGTGAAATTCGATTGGTTAGTATTGAAAGGAATACTAAATGTTGTAGCACTCAAAACTGTCACTACAAAAGGAATTCCAGCGATTTGCTGCATCCCTGTTGTAGATGTTTCAGATAAGTTTTGGAATATTACCACATTTCCTGAAACCAAGTTATGCGCAGTTGTAGTAGTTACTACAGCTGGGTTTGCTTTGCTGATTGAAAAATCAGTTGAGCCAGTATGTTGATATACTGGGCCATATTGCAAAGCTAAACCGGCTTGGATTGTGCTAAATCCTGTACCGCTAACTAGCGCGCCAGAAGATGTACCACCTACAGGGGCAATAAATTGTGCTCCTGTTCCAAATGTGCTAATTACAGCCGCACCTTGTCCCATATCAACCATCCAGGAGGCACTTGTTACTCCAGCGCCAGCTACAAGACGTGTTTGGTTATCAATCGCAATATATTGTGGCAAAAATGGAATACGAACCGCAGTTGCGCCACCATTAGAGACCACTTGACCTTGAGCCAATCTTGAATATTCAGCCATGGTTATGGACCTCCCAACGAGCTTAGTCTTGTTGATAAAAGGTTCCTAATAGCTGTATCCTGCGTGATCGCCTGCGCTTGCGCAAACTTCACGGCCAGAGTAGCATTCTGTGCCAGCATTCCGGAATAGTATGGATCTCTATAGATCAGATTCATGCTAAAACCGTCTTGGTTAATGTGCGTAAGGGCTTGTTTCCCTAATACAGTATTGTAATAGAGATCGTTGCCATTAGTACTTGCACCACGGCCCACAGGTGCTTCAGAGCTTGTTAAGATTCTGATATTGAACACAGAACCATACTCAGAAGGCAAAGCAGATGCATTTGTTGGATAATTCCATTGAGACAAGAATCCTTGTCCAACGAGAGCATCCATGTCTGTTTGCAATTCAGTAGAGGTCAGCATGAAGTATGCGCTTCTTACTGGGCCTGTACCGAATCTGTCCATGCCTTCGATCCCTGACATGAACTTATACGCATTGTTTGTGTCGAGGGTCGTCGCCACAAGGCTAAAATCGCTGATTCCCAAATTCGTTGGGTTATCGCCATTCGAGCCACCGCCTGCGTTGATCTCGGACGCTGCCGATACAACGTAGTCGCGGAGAATAAGATCTTCCGCTTGACGCATTGCCACAGCTAAACGCTCTGACACCCAAGCCAAAACACCCTCTTGATCTTGGAGGATTCATTCTGTTACCTCACACATATTTGTGCGCGGATTGGTCATTTCTGCCAATCTCTCACAGTCACCTGTGAGATCAGACTATCGCTTACACCCTAATACTTTTTGGGCGTCCTCTTCGTTTAGTCGTTGCGGGTGAATTATCAACTCCATTTAGCTTTCGCATTTCAAGGTAGTATTGTTCTTTCTTCAACAACACTTCCGGTAATAAATATCTCCCTCTTTGCGAGGGACAATCCACGAAATATTTGAGAGCTAATTCAGCTTGTGGCTTTTTCACTCTTAAGAATGGTATAATCTTTTCAATTACCATTCTTGCATCATCTTTAGCCCTTATAGAATATCTCCACATTGGTCTAAAATGATGATATTTCTTTTCGCAGTCTATAAAACCAACCTTGAAGAACTCTTTAAAACCCCTGATAGCTTTTTCTTCTATCATTCCTACTCTAAATGTAATGTTATAAATAGGGTTCCAATTCCTACCATTATCTTTTGCTAATGGGCGAGAGTCCTTTTGTATGCAGATTGTTCCTTCTCCATCGAACAACCCAGCTAAATATGATAACTCTTCCCTCTGATTGTCTTGCATAATCTATTCCTATACTGTTCCGTATATATAGAGTATACAAGAGATCCCAGTTATTTAGAAGAGGTTTATAGCAGGCAATTTCCCTCCGAATCTAACCTGCTCGTTGATGACGCAGCCAGTCATTTTCATCAACTACTTCGGCTCTGGCTATGCTGCTAGTAATTCGCTATCAGCTAATTTTCTTAGACCGAAGAACGCCATTTGCGCATCAATGATGTCGCGTTGTGGCACTTGTGCAGGAGGATCAATCCCGCTATTCCCCAACTGAACAGTTGGCGGTTGTAACGCCCTAGGGCGCATAAATCTGCAAGTAGTACCGCCATGCGCTGGCATGGAGACTTTGTCGCAGACTGTGATATAGTTCATGGTTGGCGTAGGCACATAGAGCATGGCAGGCGCGAGCGACTGCAAGATCATAGGGCCTAGGTTACCGGTATTGGTAATTTGACCTGACATATCTACCTATTGGCAGAGTATTACTTTGATATGATGATCGGTAGACGAGCCTAATTACGTCAGTTCTCGATCATATCGGAATGTGGTTGCGACGCCCACTACGCTGATTGCCTGTGACCCTTGCGCTGGGAACCTTCAATATAATGTTGACATGAATTTGTGTCGACAATTTGTTGACACAAATCCATATCACTTCAGAATTTATCCAAACCTCAGCCTATTCTTGAGTTCCTGCATCTTGTCATAAGCTTGCTTCTGCCCATTTGCGCTGAAGTCGCTTGATGGACCGCCATAAGGGGCTGTTCCGACACCACTTGCTTGATAATATGGCGATTTCCGATTAGCATCCACTTTATCTTGAATAGTTTGTTGCTTTGGAGCAGGTTTGTCTAAACCAAGGGCCTTTATGTTCTGATAAACGAGTTTCTGCCGATCAAAGCCTTCAGGCATCCTTAAGATGCTTTCTGCAAGCTTGGGAGCATTCTGGGCTAGTTTCTCAGCATGCTTGAGTGTATCGTAAAAGTCTGGGTTATTCTCCAGCCACATCTCTTGCTTAAGCTCTTCTTTAGCCGCTTGTTTGGCCGCTTCCATGCCTTTTTGAATTTCGGTTTGGGTATTCTGCCCGAATTTAGTGAGAGTTTTGGTTAGCTTTTTGTGGTCAACATAGGGTTCTGAATCATCTTCATCATCGCTTTTGACATTCCGCTGGTTTTCTTGTGCAATTCTTTCAGCCTCTTGCCTAGCTGCCCTTTCCTGTGCCAACTGCTTCTCATATTTCTGCTCTAGCAGTCTAAAGTTGTACTCTTTATCATTTTTTGTTTGTTCTACTTGATTTTCATTTTGTTCATCTGCCATTATATCCTTACTCCTGTTACGTAGGTATACGATTGGATGTGAAGTCATTAAACTAAAATTTGGATTAGAAGGCAACATGGAATGGAAACAGTAGTATCTTTGCCCCCTTCAATTTTACAAAGTTTCAATGCTAATTTGTTAATGAGTTTCCTTGAGCGCATTGAAAAATATGTAATAGACAAAATAATCCCTAAAGCAAAAAAGAAAATTCGTCCTCAAGATACTGGAAAGCAAAGAGCATTTGATAAATTATACAAAGAATATCAGGAAGTATATGAGCGGAAAAAGAATGAGGAAATTGACTACCGAACAGCGCGTCAAGAAAAGATTAAAAAAAGATCCAATTTCTATGCTTCAGGACAAACTTGTAAGTTTACGCGGATGGACTCCACAAAATGATTCGATGAATAAATTTATGGATATGTTTATTTTATTTTAAGGATGTAATGTTAAATACCCATGAACATATCCCCCCTTTCGGCCAAGAAGTCCTACTTTGGTACAAAGAACGCTTTTTTCTCGGTTATGCATACAATTTTGATGGAAGCATGAAACCTCGTAAATGGCATTGGCATATTAATGGTTACGGTGAATTACAAGATTTAGTGGAATGGTGGCATCCTTTGCCCGAAGACCCAAAGGGAAAACAAGATGAAACTTAACCGGCTAGAAGCACATGACAGATATCAGCATTTTACTAAACAATCCTTTGACATCTCTGCTTGTTGTGCTGATCTTATTCAGCAAAGACCGTTCGGCAATCATCCTTTCTATATTTTTGCTCATCCTCGTACTGATGATGATGGAGTGACTAAACGGATTATATGGCAAACGAGATTAACGAAGCCTAAGTCACAATCAAATTCAATGCTGTTTAAAGCATATCCAGGCTCGGATAATATCAAAATTATATGGATGATCCCTGATCGTAGTTTGTGGGGCCAGTATAAGAAAGGAAACATAACAGAGTCTTCTTTGATTGAGCAAAGCATTTACAACTTCAGATTTAACCGCAATGAACTAGAAAGACCAGAAGATGATGACCTGAGCGATACCCAGATTGATTCAATTTACCGCAGCATTGGAGCTGAGGCTAGGCAAAAGAAAAACAATGACTACAAAATTAAAATGATCGAGGAGGATACGAAATGAGACCTGCAATTGCTAATAAAATAAGTCCTGAAATAGCTCTTGAGCTTATGAACGAGCTTATTGAGATTTGCAATATTTTAATCAATGGTTATGATAAACGAGCATATTTTCGACTAGGGAGTTTAGTCGAGCAATTAGCGCAAAGAGTGAGAGAAGATGTATAAAAACTTTGAAGATATGCTCGAAAACATTCACGAAAAACGCTTTATTGGCAGGAACGATAACGATTCTTTCACAACGAAAATGAGCATTCAGGAATTCCATAAAGCTGTTGAAAAGCATAACAAAGGAAATATTATCAGTCCCTATTTCCCGACTAAAAAAAATCTTAAAAGTTATTTAAATTCATTACGGAAAATGAGAGCTTATCTTCTTAAAGCGGAACAAGACGAGATTGATAAAGCATTAAAAAATATCAAAGATAAATTTTCCCCGAAATTAGATGTTTTTGATAAACAAATCAAAAAACTCGATTCAATTATTTTCTTAGAACAAGAACTCGGAATAAAGGTTTGTAAGCCTAGAAATAAATCTAAGCCCAAGTCTTTGGAGGCGTCTTCATCTTCTTAGTTGACAATTGCTTCATGCCCAACCCATCACGCATCCGACCCATAGGGTTTTTAATCCCAGTGCCGTAATAGTCTCCCATTCCAATCTGAGATTTTGATGTATGAGCTTGCTTGGTTTTAGATATAAGTTTCTTAACCACGATCATCAACTCTCATGGTAGTGACATCTTTTCTGTTGCGAGGTAAGGCTGGCACTTCGGCCTTTGGATTGCCAGAATGGCCTATAGGTTGGATAATGCCCACGCCATAATGTGTGCCTGCATTAATAAAATTGCTTGTTCTTTGATCATACTGAGGGCACCGAAAATCCCAAGGGCTATCCTTGCCATCCACCGGCTTGTCAATTTCGCGCTGCTCTTTAATGCGATCAGGGTCTGAGAAGCCAGACTTAGCGTTGATTTGTTCTTTATTTCTTTTCATGATATCTCCTAAAAAGCAAGCAAGTCAAACAAGGAACGGTTACCACAAGTTAGCCACCGCAAAGCAAACCGCTATTTATCATCCAGAGCGACCGCCCAGTGTCTTGTTTTTCCTCGAACACCTTAAATCGAGGTTCTTTATCAAAAGAAAATTAGTTTCTTTGCAAAGGCTTCATAGGATGCTTCTTTACTTGCTTCTCAGCCATTTCTTGCTGTGCGCGAATCTTCTCAGTTGTATCCTCGTAATCTAACTCCATTCCTGCGCTATCCGCTGAGGAATATTCTTTGCATTTATGTGGCCCATCTGGGAACACAGAGTCTTTAGATTTTGAGCCAGCCCAAAAGGAATGGTCATCAATGCGCTGACCCCCGGACTGTGCTCTACCTTGCTTTTGGCTATCTGCTGGCATATTTACCTCTAATTTGTTGAACGTTCAATTCATTTTTATAACATCTGCTGCTGATTTTGGGAAGGGTTTTGTTGCTGCTGCATCTGCGATTGCCCGGTTCCTCCCATTCCATTCATAATCTTGCTTACAAATTCATCTGATATAGCATCTTTATGCGCCTGATCTTTGTCCGAATCTTCCATGCGCTTATCATCCATTTCGAGACGTTGAATGTCATTCATCTTGAGATTTGTTTCGATCTCTCCAAACTTGGCGATCACATCAATCATTTTTTCAAGAGCTTCCATTTTTGTTTTTACAGAAAGGGAATGGTTCTTGCTGACCTCGCTAATACGCTCTTCCAAGAGGCCCACGTTGCTTTCAAAGCGGCCATAACGCTCTTTAGCCATCGCGATATTGTTAGCTGCTTTGCTATATAGTTCTTGGAGTTTAGCCTGTTCAGCGGCATGCTTGAAGGTCATTTCCTCTTGTTGCATCTGCTGCGCTTGTTGCTCTTGTTGCTGTAGGAATTGAACGATCTCAGCCTTACCTTGTATATTCATATCTTTAATAATCATGCTAGGAGGGATCACTTCACGCCCAAATACTTGGTTTATTTCAAGCATTTGAGACGCTTGAAGATTTCTTTGCGTTGGAGTTTCTAACCCTTCCTCAACCACAGTCTTAAACTTAGCGAATATCTTAGAGTAAAAGAACGGTGAAGGTTCTTCGCCTATCAGCATCTTAACCTTTTCCGCACTCCAATTATTCATTGCAATCTGTAGAAGTCTTTCACCTAATAGCTTCAAAGCATGATCCCATTGGTCGAAATACTTTTGGAATACAAGCAAGTTTGCTGCCTGCTTCAATACCATCGTGAGTGTACTTATCTGCTTATCGTTTTGCCCAGACCAATTCTCCATATCAATACCAGCGGTCTGATATATCAAGTCGGCCATTTGTTGCGCCAATGCCATGTCGCTTTCTGGAACTCCAGAAGGAATAATCTTCTCACAATCCGTAAGCTCATAACCTTCATTAATGATGACATCCCAGCCTTGCCCAGACCTCTTGAGGTTATCCTCATTCGCCACTGCACCGATCTTTCTTTTCCATCCTGCATTGATTGTTGCACTCGTTATATCGTTATTGGTTATGATCTTGTAGTTCATCAAGAATTGGGGCGAACGCATTGGGAATACTAATGAGCGCGAGCGTAATTGATAATAATTAATGTGAGGCTCATAGTCCCAGAAGTTCGGTATGAAAGGGCATTCTGGCCCATCCCATAAGGGATTGTCACCCTGGAACATCAATTGGTCATTCAATACAACGGCAACTCGCCAGATATTGGAATTGACCGTCACCTCTTCCATATCGCCAATATGATATAGAATGCTCTCAAGGTTCTCCTCACCGCCGCCAAAATCAAAGAATTGATTCAACTTACGGCTATATAGACGTTTCTTTTTCTTCTTCCATTTGTACCATACATAGCTCAAGACCATCAGGTCATTACGGGCCATGTTATAGTTTTCTGGAAGGAAATAAAAGCTACCATATCGTTGGGGCGCGCCAGACATTGGCCGGATAAGATCAAGCTTGTCCTCAAACCTTACTTCAGCCTCATTCTTTGTGATGTATTCCTGGCACCATATATACTGACAATCCGATAAATCAGGCTGACGAAAATAAGGATCAATAAGAAACGAATTATACTCCCAAACTTTAACTTTAAGCTGTCCTTGAGCCGGATCATCACCTGTAAAATCCAAGTATGGTTGCATGAGATTAAGACCTGCCACGGTAGCAAGTTCGCATGACTTACTATAAACCTCATTAATACCCTCTTTCTGTACCACGTTCTTAATGAGTCGAGTGTACTGATCGGTGGTTTGGGGATCTGCTCCATCTGCTGCCTGGTAAACGATTGATTTACGGTGTTGCCGCTGATAGCCCGTAACCATGTTTACGGGGTTTCTGATCAGGTTGAAGTAATAGTTTTGATAGGATACGCTTGGAGAGAAGTTGAAGTATCTATTGACGTATGATTGCTCACCCGCATAGAATAAAGTGTCAATATTTGATTGATTCCATCGTACTTGCTCTAGCGGCTGGACTTTCGCATAGAGATTATCGAGCCATTGCCGAACGTTTCCTTGATTCGGCTCAAGGCCCGCATTCCAGGGAGGCAAATAGAGTGCCATTATGTACCTATCGTGAATTAACCGACACGATACAATAAACTATTTATTATCGCAATCCCTGTCAATGTAAAGCCGCTTTACATTAGACTTATCTTGTCGGCCTGAATCTAGTACGAAGATAATCTTCTTGATTATGCCCATCGGTTTTATTAATAGCGGCAACCTTGTGTGATCTTATGGCATATCTAAGCGCATCGACACTGTGATCGTCCTTCTTCATTGGCTCATCATATCCTTGCGCTGCTGCCTTTGGATCCCAGACATAGCTTTCTATCTCACGGATTGTATTGGTGCACTCAGCGCATATGTAGAGATTGCCTTTCTTCATCTCCGTAGTCATATCTTGGATGCCATTTTCTACATCATTGTCCGCGTGAACTACATGCATTCCTTTGCGTTGAAGCTCTAATTGCATACTCGCAGCCGATGGGTCAATGTAAATACATTTAATGGCATAAGGCTCAAGGAAGTTATAGACATCATTTGCAAACTCGCTATTTACTTTCTGTCTTCCATGGACTTTAGGATCATAATAATATTCCTTCTCGACCCATATGCGCTTTCCTAATCCGGTATAGCGTCCAGTACTAACCCCCATGAGGAGGCAACAAAATGGGTTATTAGTACCGTAGTCAATAGCTGCAATCCAATACTCTGCGGCTGCCGGGGGTCTTTTAACCACATGCACCGACCTGTCAAAGAAGTCGAAGATCGCGCCCTCAGCCAGACACCACAGGCCCAGATAGTTTCGTTTATAAAATAGACCCGAAAGGCTGTCGCGTATGCGCTGTTTATAGGACTCATCCACGTAAGGGTTATCATCAAGTGTAAAGTGCAATGCGTAATAGTTCTTGTCACCATCTTCTGCCTTATCAATCCATTTCTTTAGTTTATGGTTGGGATGTGATGGGTTCATCGAAGCGAATCCCATGCTATGCGGATTTGATAGACGCGTATCAATCATGTCAATGATGGACTCAGGATATAGCGTTATCTCATCGCAATATACCAGAGAGAAAGTTTTACCTTGAAAACTGCCAATCGCACCCTCGTCTTTCGCACCTAGTGTGCCTATTGTCTTGTCCATGAATCTAAGCTTGCGGTTAGACCAATTGCAATATGGCCGGAAAATAGCGAGCTGCTCTGATTCCATGAGCAAGCGTATAGCATTTTGGTAGATTGTATCGCTGCTATGGCCGACCATCCATATTTGGCTGTCTGGGCATTCATAGCAAGCCTGCATGAAACGAAACAATGTGCCGACAGTCTTGCCAGAACGAACGCTTCCATGTGCCAGATTCCATTTAGCCGTGCTATTGGTGATAAACTCCATCTGCTTGGGAGAAAAGGGTGGAGGCTGAGGTGTTAGTGAATCGTTCATTATATTTCATTCGCTTCTTTTAAGAGAGAGCGTAAATCATGAAGGATAAAATGGAGTTTTTCAGGATTTTTAACATATCTTTTGCAGATTTTTTCAAAGTGAAACATAAACCATTCTTCATTAATTTGGATTGTAATCTCTTTGTCAAATGGTTCCAAGCGACCCTCCTTGCTCTTTTTCATGCCGGAAGCATATATTTTTGTCGTAAATAATCAAAGAGGAATGTAAGATTTCTTTTATGAAAATGAAATGCAAACTCTGCGGAGAAATCCTCGAAAGCCAAACTCGCAAGAACGTTGGGTGTGGTTGCGGTGAAGTAATACTGGACGGCTACAACGATCTAGTGCATGTGAAAAAGCACAAAGACAATGCCGTCAAGGTTGACGATCAAGGCAATCCCCTACTATCGCCCTCACAACCGGATACAGAGTCGCAAAAAAGTAAACCCACAAGATTAGAGTTAGTGGCTGAGCTAGAACGCATGAGCAAGGCATTTGAGAATCTACCTCAAGAGGCTATGATGACGCCTATTAACCATTATGACTTTGCTTCGCTATTGCTGCTGCTGTCTGCGATTTTGCGGGAAGATTGAATGCCAGCGATCATTTTCATTAGCTCAATGAGCTTGGAAGCGTCTACAGGCTCATTATTCTCGGCCTTTTTAAGAAGCGATTCATATTCGGCTTGCGCTCTCTTTTCATCTCTGGCAATAAGATCATAAACATTAGCATTTAGGTCGTATGCCTTAACGTGGAGCTGTTCTGAGGTTAGCCATTCTTCCCTTCTTGCCCCTAAAAATGCCTTAGCGGTATCATATGCCATACGAAAGCTAGCATCCTCTTTTGACCATAATAATAATTTAGTTGCTGGAATTGGGGGTTCTCTAGTGCAACAAAATTTATTAAAATTAACGCTGTCCGGCTGCCTTGCCCATTCAATCAATTCTTCAGCGATTTTATCTCTATCATGTTCTCGTGGTCTTCCAGTCATTAATCCTCCATTCCTTGATAAGCAATAAAAATAATAAATGTGATTCCAATCCCGAAAATAATGATTGTGGCAAGAGTAGTCAAGAGAGGAATTCTATAATCATCATCTTCAGGGGGCATTAAATAACCATCAAATAAGAATTTTCGAGTGAAAATAAGGATATTTTTATATTAAAAAAGTGATGTTATCAAGTAAAAATCTTGTGAAAATAAATGGGAATCTATAAGATGTATGGAAAAAAACGAGAGTTCTTTTATGAGATATAGATAATATTATGACTGAATGGATTAACTCATTAATAGCAGTTCCTAAAAAAGAAAATTTATATTTATGTTGTGGTGATGAAATACAATACAACATGAAAGCAAACGATCCACCCGATACGTATTTTCTTGCATATTGGAATGGCAATTCCTGGGTCGAGAGAGTGCGCCCTTATGAAGAAGTAACAATTGCATTTTGGATGCCATTACCCGAGCTTCCTAAAAATGAATGAATGGATTGATGTAAAAACATTGGCTCCCCCAAAAAATCATAAATTCTTATTTAGTTATCCTTCTGGTACTGGTTTAGGTAATTGGGGAACAAGATATGAAACTCGAAATGGAAATTCTGAATTTGCAGGAGAATGTTATCATTTAATCTCATGGCCCGAGTTTGTTAATCAGAATAATAATTATGAAAATGTAATGGAATTAGATGAAGAAAAAATGAAATATTTAGAAATGAATTGGATGCTTTTTCCCGAATCTTCCAAAGGTCGAAAAATGAATGAATGGATTAAATGTTCAGAAAGAATGCCCTGCTGCTTCAATATATTAAAAGTGAAACGAGAAAATGGACAAGAAACTAGGTGTTATTTTCATGCTGACAGAATGGCTTGGCTGGAATTTCATGGCGAAAAAACTAATTATTGGCAAGAGTTCGAAACACTTAAATTTCTTTTTGATGTTGTGGAATGGTTTCCTAATAAAAAAGAGGAGACAAATGTCAATAAAATAAAGGTTAAACACCAGCTTCCACAGGAAGGACAAAAAGTTATATTTGACACTGAACACGGAGAAATTGAAGGAGAATTTTTTGAAGGCAAATTTTGGAGAGCTTTTGATGGAGAGCATGAACCTTTTTATTGGAAACCTCTAATTCCTCAAGAGGCTCCCAAATGAACGCAATAATCCAGTTAGATCTATTCCAGCCGAAACCTACAGAGTTTGATTTCATACGAGCTGATATCGCTGAAATTCACGAATCTAAAGAAAAGGTCCGGAAGAAGTTGTTTGCTGAAAATGGAGCACTTAAAAAAAGAATGCTTGAATTGGAACAGAGATTAGAAATACTGGAGAAACACATATGCTCAAGGGAATAATTAAATGAAAGAGGTTTTTAAAGATTATCATTTTAATTTAACTATTCAAATAATTGCAGCTTTGGCATTTGTTGCATTTTTGATTCACTCAGTTAAAAGTTGTGAAATAGAAAGAATTGACAAATGGAAATCTATTAAAGAAACAACTTTCAATCCCCGTAATAACATATATGATAATTGATGTCACCGAAAGTTAAGTTCATTTGCGATGGATAAGCAATAATGATCCTCCATTATATGTTTGGAAAGATGATGAATAGTACAACCAGAAAGACAAGAATATTTATAAAGCAGATATTTCCAGGAATTGTTGGGCCTCCGAAATATCGGGGGGGATTCTTTTATTGGAATTTCCAAAGAAAACAGGATTACATACAAATTTGAAAAGGATTAAGGAATAACATGAAAATCAGACCACATTTAGATTATTGCATAGTTCAGAAGATCCCGGATGAGCAAAAGTCCGTAAATGGCTTATTGCTGCCTGTTGATAAAGACGATCTTCCAACAGCTAAAGTAATTGCAACTCCGGGTGATTTTTGTCAAATTAATGTAGGCGATACCGTCATCATTTCTTGGCTTGCAGCGAAAACCTTTACGCATGAAGGACAACGATATCTTATCGTCAATACTGATGATATTTTAGCTATCCTGTCACGTGAATCTGACAGCCAATAGATTTATTAATCGATGCATCTGGGATGAAGCGAGTCTCCAAAACTTGCTAGGAGAGTTCGATTCTCTCCGTCGGTGTATTCCGAAGTAGCTCAGGGGAGAAAAATGATTATTTTTGGTTTGGATGGGACTTTAGCCAATTGCGAGCATAGAAGGCATTTTGTTGATCGTGATAAAGCAGCTGAAAAAGGCATTTGTTACGAAGAAGTAGAATATACTTTTGGAGGTGTACAGAATGGTCCATGGGTATTATCAAATAATCCTGATAGATTATGGAAACCCGATTGGACGTCCTTCTATGAGGCTTGCGAATATGATGAGCCGATTGAAGCAACTATTTACATAATTCAAAAACTATCCGAAAACAATAATGTTGAAATTTGGTCTGATCGCTGCGAATCTGTTAGAAAAAAAACTGAAAAATGGATGCAAAACCATATGCCTGGTCTGAGTTTTATTAAATTAAAAATGCGCCCTATTGGCGATTCTACGCCGGATGATCAACTCAAAGAGAAATGGCTGAATGAATTAATTAAAAATGATCCGAATACATATGATGTTTGCGGCAGTGATCTCATTCATAGGCCTTTTCCTATTAAAATGGTCTTCGATGATAGACCAACAGTTGTTGACATGTACAGAAAGCACGGAATATTTGTCTTCAATTGCGCACAAAACGATGAGGAGTTTTAGATGACACATCCAGAACCTGAGATAATTATTAATGGAA
>Ga0302306_10001313_pt1 | contig 13645 bp, 11 predicted proteins | sample III_Palsa_E3_1_FD_198761 | JGI IMG/M metagenome (GOLD analysis project Ga0302306, IMG submission 198761) | Peat permafrost microbial communities from Stordalen Mire near Abisko, Sweden - III_Palsa_E3_1 | ecosystem: Environmental > Terrestrial > Soil > Palsa > Peat permafrost | place: Sweden...
CCGGGTTGAATTGGGTAAATTTAATTATGCCAATAATTCATTTGTTGATGGCAAGCGGGCATCATACCTGCTGATATACCAGGCACCCGGCAGCAACGCCCTGGCCACTGCCGATGCCGTGTACACTACCATGAATGAACTTAAAAAATCATTCCCGGCTGATATTGATTACGTGGTTCCGTTTGAATCGATCACCGTGGTAAAAGTATCGGTACATGAGGTTGTGGTTACCTTATTAATTGCTTTGTTATTGGTTATTATAGTAGTATTCCTGTTTTTGCAAAGCTGGCGAACAACACTTATACCTGTGCTGGCCATACCTGTATCCATAATTGGCACATTCATATTTTTTATACCGCTTAATTTTACCATAAATACACTTACGCTTTTTGGGTTTGTACTGGCCATAGGTATAGTGGTTGATGATGCTATTGTGGTGGTGGAGGCTGTGCAGCATTATATGGATGAGGAGGGTATGTCGCCAAAAGAGGCTACCACTCATGCCATGAAGGATATATCCGCCCCGGTTATTGCCATAGCGCTCATATTGGCAGCTGTGTTTGTGCCGGTAGGTTTTATACCCGGCATTGTGGGCCGGCTTTACCAGCAGTTTGCCATCACCATTGCTATATCGGTAGTCATATCGGCATTCGTGGCTCTTTCATTAACCCCTGCCTTGTGTACATTAATGTTACGCCCGCGTAAACTGGATAAACAATCAAAAGGGCTGGATAAATTCTTTTTTAAATTTAATGAATGGTTTGATCGTGTAACCGGCAAGTACCGGAATGGGGTCGACCGCAGCATCAAACACTCCAAATTTGTCATTATCATACTGATATGCATAATTATTGGCGCTATCATGCTGTTTAAATACAAGCCAAGCGGGTTTATTCCGCTGGAGGATGACGGGCGTATATATGTTACCTATGATTTGCCCGAGGCATCATCAACACAGCGTACCGTTACTGTTTTAAACCAGGTTATGCATAAGCTGGATAGTATACCGGGCATATTACATTATGCCGCGCTGGGTGGCTTAAACGTAGTGAGCTTTGCCAGTAAATCAAACAGCGCCACCATATTTGTGCAGCTTAAACCCTGGGACGAACGCACTGCCGACAGCTTACAAATAGGAGCCATTATAGCAAATATACAGAAGAAACTCTCCGTATTTAAGGAAGCAAGCGTAGTGGTTATCCAACCGCCGGCCATACCTGGTTTAGGAAGTACGGGTGGTTTCTCATTTATACTGGAACAAAAAGACGCGGGTGGCGACATTAAGCTTTTCGAAAAAACGCTTAAAAACTTTACTGCCGCCATTAACCAGCGGCGCGAAATTGGTAAAGCATTCTCATTTTTTACGGCCAGTACGCCTGCCTACCAGTTAACTATCGACCGTGAAAAGGCTAAAAAGCTGGGCGTGTCTATCAGCGACATCAACTCCGCTTTAGAAGTTTATATGGGTAGTGAATATATTAACGATTTTACCATTTACGGTAGGGATTTTCACGTAGTGGCACAAGCCGATACCAATTACCGTACAAGTATTCAAAATATAGGGCAGTACTTTGTGCGCAACTCGGCAGGTACTATGGTGCCGTTAAGCGCGCTAACATCCTATAAAGTGATCGAGAACGCGCCGTTAATATCGCACTATAACCTGTTCCGTTCCGCCGAAATAGATGGTGGCTCGGCACCTGGTTACAGCAGTGGCGATGCATTAAAAGCTCTGCAGGAAACTGCCGACCAAACCCTGCCGCAGGGTTTTGGCTATGAGTTTTCGGGTTTGAGCCGCGAGGAGCTGTTATCGGGTTCAAAAACCGTGTATATATTTATGTTATCCATAGGTTTTGTGTTCCTGTTTCTGGCCGCTTTGTATGAGAGCTGGTCGGTACCGTTCTCGGTATTGCTGGCCGTGCCATTAGGTGCTTTCGGGGCTATTTTGTTTTTAACTTTCAGGCCGTTGCTAACCAATAACGTGTATGCGCAAATCGGTTTGATCACCCTGATAGGCTTGGCTGCAAAAAATGCCATCCTGATAGTAGAGTTTGCAAAAGAGCGTGTTGACAGGGGGATGCCACTGGAGAAGGCCACGCTTGACGCGGTGAAATTAAGGTTAAGGCCCATCATCATGACATCCATGGCGTTTATATTAGGCGTTTTACCTTTAGTAATTGCAAGCGGTGCGGGCGCCCAGGCCCGGCAAACCATAGGCTGGACAGTGTTTGGCGGTATGTTGGCGGCAACATCGCTGGCTATATTTATTGTGCCGGTGCTATTTTATACTATTACCAAATTTGCTTATGGTAAAGAAAAACTGGCAGAACTGGAGAAGAATTATAAACCCGTAGCCGGAGATGACCCGGAAGTATAGGGGTAGATTCAAGAGATAAGATTTGAGAATCAAGAGGTAAGAGCCAAGAGATAACAATCAAGAATTAAGACATACCAAAGCCTTACGGAAGTTAGAATTTCGTAAGGCTTTTTTATTAGGCAGAGATGCCATATTTTGTTTATCTGCCATATATTTCAATACGGTATTTTATATTTACTGTATGAAAAAGGAAAAACTGGATGCTTTTACCGATGCCGTGGTGGCCATTATCATCACTTTGATGGTGCTGGAGATAAAATTACCTGCGGTTACGGCAGATAATTTGCTGGTGGTATTGCGCCATATAGGTATTTACGCGCTTAGCTTTGTAGTGATTGGCATTACATGGATCAATTACAACCTGTTTTTTAAATATATTGAGCAGATCACCACCAAAATTATATGGCTGAACCTGGGTTTTCTGTTCATGCTGTCGTTGGTTCCGTTGCCAACCGAAGCTTTGGGTAATGATTTTTATACCAAAGAAAGCCACATGTTTTACGGAACTATATTGGCTGCTGTGGCCTTGCTATATACGCTCATGCAGTACGCGGCTAATCCCTATATTTCGCACCTTTCCAAAGCGGAGCTGAAGCGTATGAATGAGAAAAACTGGTTTTCTGTAGTTTTATATGGGCTTAGTGTGCCTTTGAGTTTGATCAGCATCTATTTATCCACTGCAATATTTATTGCCATGCCGGTGATGTATTTTTTGCCGGAAAGGAAGTTAATAAGTGCGAAATAGCCAAATTGAATAGGCTCGAATTGCGCTAATTTTAGTGAGTACGAATTGGACTAATTTTAATAAGTACGAATTGCACGAATTTTAGTGTATTCTCAATTTAATGTCTTCTCAATTTAAGTAGGCACTAATTCTAAAGCCCTTGTTTTATTGGTGATTCGTTTTATTTGTGCTTATTTCAATTCGATAAATTAGTGTGTTTATCAGATTATAGTCCTGTTTAGGTTAATCCATTTTATTGTCATATCAATAAAAAACGTTAAAAATCTGCTGTTACAACATGCTTTTGGCATGAAAAATAGATGAAATAACCCAATAATTCACATTGGAAAACTGGTTTTTGTACCCCTTAAAAGGACATAAAAAACAGACAGAATAGAGCGTTGATTAATAATTGAACAATTTTATGATCGGTACGGTGATTGGATGCGGTATATAGCCTTTATTTGAAATTTAATGTTAAAAGCAAATGATTATCAGCCTTTAAGGGGGTGAACCTTGTTAAAAATATTAACTATTTCAATAAAAAATTAGTCGTTTGATTAACATTTGGGTACTATTTGTGGCACATTGGCAAAGTATTTGTAAAGACCGTGTTAAATAAAGAATAATTTATTTATACATCTAACAAAAACACAACAATGAAAAAAGTATCAAACTTATTAGCCGCAGCCGCATTAGCCGCAGCTATATTTTTCGGATCGAGTGCAAAGGCGCAAACTACAACAACAACAACTACTACAGACCCAAGCCCATGGCGTTTAGGCTTTGGTATTGAAGGCGGTATACCAACAGGCGGTATAAACGACTTTTCTAAATTTGAATTAGGCGGAACCGCCCGTTTACAATATGATTTAACCAAAAGCGTGGATCTGACACTTACCTCTGGTTATTACAGCTTCACGGCCGACCAGGCTGCTAAGGATGCGAATAATACAGCTTTGGGTGTTATACCGGTAAAAGTGGGCGCGAAATTCTTTTTTGCTCAAAACATTTATTTCGGTGCAGAAGCAGGTGCCGGTTTTGAAACTAATACACAAAGCAAAAACACTAAGCTTATTTTATCACCAGGCTTAGGCTGGGCTGATGAACACTGGGATGTTGGCGTACGTTATGAAAACCTATCAGGCCAGGGTGATAGCTTTGGTACTGTAGCTTTACGTTTAGCTTACGGTTTCGATCTTTAATCAGTAAATAATCACAACCAAAAAGAAAAGCCCGCTGCCAATTTTTGGCAGCGGGCTTTTTTGCGTATATAAAAGTTATATAACTATTGTAATTTGCCTAAAGCTGTTTTTATACGGCTTACAGCTTCTATCAGTTTGTCTTCGGCTGCTGCGTAGGATATACGGATGGATTTTTTATCGCCGAATGAATCGCCGCCTACGGTGGCTACATGGGCTTCTTCGAGCAGGTAAATACTTAGCTCGTCGGCATCGTTAATGGTTTTGCCATTATAGCTTTTGCCGAAGAACGAAGTTACGTTAGGGAAAAAGTAGAAAGCGCCATCGGGCAGGTTTACTTTCAGGCCGTCGATATCGCTTAGCAAGCCGTAAACCAGGTCGCGGCGTTTTTTGAATTGCTCGCGCATAGCTAATACGGTTTCCAGTCCGCCTTCGTAAGCGGCAACGCCGGCACGTTGGGTAATGGAGCAGGTTCCTGAAGTGATCTGGCCCTGTAATTTATCAAAAGCGGCGGCAGTTTCTTTGCTCGATGCAGAGTAGCCTATGCGCCAGCCCGTCATGGCATAAGATTTGGAAAAACCGTTGATGATGATCACCCTGTCTTTTATGGCATCGAACTGCGCGATCGACTCATGCTTTTCGCCGTAGTTGATGTGCTCATAGATCTCATCAGACATGATGTATATTTCGGGATGTTTTTCAAATACCTTTGCTAAACCTTGCAGCTCGCTTTTGCTGTAAACGCTGCCGGTTGGGTTGCTTGGCGATGAAAACATGAACAATTTCGATTTCGGGGTGATAGCGGCCTCTAACTGTTCAGGCGTAATCTTGAAATCCTGTTCAACAGTGGTATCTATAAATACGCTAACACCATCGGCTAATTTCACCACTTCGGAGTAAGATACCCAGTAAGGAGTAGGGATGATCACCTCTTCGCCGGGGTTAACCAGGCATAACACGGCGTTGGCAATGGCCTGCTTGGCACCGGTTGAAACAACTACCTGGCTAAAATCATAATCAAGGTTGTTCTCGGTCTTTAACTTATTAGCAATTGCCTTACGCAATTCAGGGTAACCGGCTACGGGTGTATAATAGGTGTAATTATCATCCATGGCCTGCTTGGCGGCATCCTTAATGTGCTTGGGGGTATGAAAATCCGGTTCACCAAAACTAAGGCTGATCACGTCAACACCTTTTGCGGCAAGTTCACGGCCCATTTTGGCCATTTTAATAGTTGCCGACTCCGACAGGTTATTTATCCTGTTACTTAATGCACTCATGTTATTTTGTTCTTATTGCGGCAAATATAGAAAGTTTGCAGTTTGCCGGAGGGAGTTTTTTTGTTATTTTTTCAACGGTTTGAGTTGAAGTTAGCAGTGTACAGAAGGCAGTTTGCAGATGCCTGCGATATAAAGATATTTTTGGCTTTTATAATACATTTAGCAACTCATGGGCGTCGGTGCCTCCATTTTTCCGGCCAATACAAGGTTCAGTTCATCCACTGCTTCCTTTAAATCCCCCAAACTTTCGCTTTATAGGGTGTTAGTGGCTTTGTTTTTACGTAGGGCAAGTCATTGTAATAATGCCAATAATGTAGCAGCCTTACTTTCTTTAACTTCCAGAATGAATTTCATAATAACAAAAATACAAATTTTATTCTACTACCCACTGCAAACTATTTTATAGCTTTGGCACAAAAATTAAAGCCTTGCGCGAACAAAAAAGGATCATATTATTTTCGCTTATCACTGGTGTTGTACTGATGATAGCCAAGTTCGGGGCTTATTTTTTAACATCATCCAACTTCGTGTTGACTGATGCGGCCGAAAGTATTGTGAATGTGCTGGCCAGTTCCTTCGCTTTTTTCAGTATCTACCTGTCGGCGCAGCCGCGTGATGAAAATCACCCTTACGGGCACGGAAAAATTGAATATTTCTCTGTTTTTATCGAAGGATCGCTGATCGGCATAGCTGGTGTGATCATTATTTTCAAATCTATTTACGGCTTATTTTATCCCAATGCCATCCATGATCTGTTGTGGGGAGCTATAATTATAGGTGCTACGGGTGCCATTAATGGGGGCTTGGGATTTTACATGATAAAAAGGGGGAAATCGCTGCCTTCAATAACTATTGAAGCGGATGGGCGCCATCTGATTACCGATATGATAACCAGCAGCGGCCTGGTGATTGGCTTATTACTGATATATTTTACCAAAATAACGGTGTTAGATAATACACTATCCATATTGGTAGGTATTTATATATTATACACGGGCTACAAACTGGTGCGGCGATCAGTAGCGGGGCTGATGGACGAGGCAGATTTTGATGTGGTTACCGAAATTGTAAAAATGCTGGATGAAAAACGACGCGATGAATGGATAGACCTGCATAATTTCCGGGCTCAAAAGTATGGGAATGAACTGCATATTGATTGCCACATGACGCTGCCTAACTATTTCGACCTGAATAGGGTGCATGCCGAGGTATCGCTGGTGGATAAGCTGATCAACAGCGAGATAACTAAAACTGAGCTGTTTATCCATACCGACCCATGCCTGCCTGATTGCTGCCACTATTGCAGCATGCCGAATTGCCCCATCAGGTCGGAGGCAAAAACGGAACGCATTACCTGGACGATGGATAAAGTTATCCGCAACAAAAAACACTTTGAATAATGTACCAGTTTAACGTACGTGTATATGGCTTACTGATTAATGACCGTGATGAGGTTTTGATAAGCGATGAGCAGGAATACGGTATGCGCTTTACCAAATTCCCCGGCGGTGGGCTGGAATATGGTGAAGGATTAACAGATGGCCTGAAACGGGAGTTTGTTGAAGAATGTAATGCTGAAGTGGAGGTACTTAGTCATTTTTATACTACCGATTTTTTTGTAAAATCGGCGTTTAATGATTCGCAGATCATCAGCGTGTATTACAGGGTAAAAAATATTACGGAATTAAAGCTCAGCATTAAAACAAAGGTTTTTGATTTTGATGGCGAAGGTGATATGCTGCAGGCCTTCAGATGGGTGAAATTGGCTGCACTGAAAGCGGAGGATTTTACCTTCCCGATAGATCAGTATGTGGCAAAGCTTTTAATAGGATAGCAAAATGGGTTTAACCGAAAGAGATCTGGCCGTTATATGGCATCCGTACACGCAAATGCAAACCGCGTTGCCGCCTATACCTATAGTAAGGGGTGAGGGCACCTGTTTGTATGATGAGAACGGCAAAAAATATATCGACGCGGTATCATCGTGGTGGGTGAATATTCACGGGCACGCGCATCCTTACATCGCCCAAAAAGTAGCTGCACAGCTAACTAAACTGGAGCACGTAATATTTGCCGGCTTTACCCATCCGGGCGCTGTGGAACTGGCAGAAAGACTGCTTAAAATACTACCATCCAACCAAAAAAAAGCATTTTATTCGGATAACGGTTCAACCGCTATTGAGGTGGCTATAAAAATGTGCCTTCAATACTGGCATAACAAGGGTATTGCCCGCACTAAAATACTGGCCTTTAACAATGCCTATCATGGCGATACCTTTGGCGCTATGGCGGTGAGCGGCCGCAGCGCCTTTACTGCCGCATTTGATTCGATGCTGTTTGAGGTAGAATTTATTGATACGCCGAATGAAACAAATATAGAAAGTATCAAGTATCAGGTATCAAGCATCAGGAATGAAGCCGCCTGTTTTGTTTTTGAGCCGCTGGTGCAGGGCTCGGGCGGGATGCTGATGTATGAGGCACGATACCTTGATGAATTGATGGCGCATTGCCGCCGGGAAGGTGTATTGATGATAGACGACGAGGTATTCACCGGTTTTGGGCGCACAGGTAAGCTTTTTGCATGCTATCATGTAAATACACAGCCGGATATTATGTGCTTTTCCAAGGGGCTTACCGGCGGTACAATGGCATTGGGATTAACCACCTGTACACAGGAAATTTATGATGCTTTTTTATCGGAAGATAAGCTGAAAACCTTATTTCACGGGCATTCCTTTACCGCTAACCCGGTGGCTTGCGCGGCCGCGTTGGCCAGTTTAGATATTATGCTGCAGGATGCTACGATGGAAAGCATTAAAAGGATAGAAGCAGCGCACCGGCAATTCGCTTTAAAAATAAAACATCACCCTAAAATAAAAACTACCCGGCAAACCGGTACCATACTGGCCATGGAATGGGAAACGGGAAGCAATACCTCCTACTTTAGCACCCTGCGCGACAGGCTGTACCAATATTTTTTAGCCGAAGGTATTATTTTGCGCCCACTGGGGAATGTGCTGTATATTTTACCCCCGTATTGCATAAGCAATGAGGAGCTGAATTATATTTACAGCAAAATTGAACAGGCCCTTGAAGAAATATAACAATTTTAAAGAGTTCCCCTCTTGAGAGGGCTGGCGTGTGCAGGAGCAGGGGTGTGTTAGGTCGCTTTGTAAAACACACCCCTACACCCCTCTCAATATGGGAACCGCACAAAGGCCATTCAAAGCATAATTTTCAACATTACACTATGCAACTAAACAAAATTCTACCCCAAATAATAGCCGATAACAAATTACACGCCAAGTGGCTAAATACACTGTCGCTAATGGAAAATACCGGCGCGCGCAAAATATCGGCCAGCGAGAACCCGGTTACCGTTACCTACATCATCCTGAAACATGCCGCCGAGGAGCATAGGCATGCCTTCTACCTGAAAAAACAACTGGAAAAAACAGGGGAAGGCTTATGCCCAACCTATGCCGGCGAATATTTGCTTGCCCCGGCTTATAGCAAATACTACCTGAATCAATTGGATATTAATGTATGCCGTTACCTGAAAAAAGAGCTGAAACTTACAGGCAGCGAACTGCGTTTCGCGGCTTACCTGCTGGTAACCTATGCCATTGAGGTGCGCGCGGATGAGCTTTACCCCATTTACCAGGACGCGCTGGATAATGCAGGCAGTAAGGTGAATGTAAAATCCATCATTTTAGAAGAAGAGGGCCATTTAGAAGAGATGATCAACCAATTGCAAAAATTCTCGCCCGAGTGGCAATTGCATGCCCAAAAAGCGGTTGATATGGAAACTGGCTTGTTCGAAAATTGGGTTAAGGCTTTGGCGGATAGCCTGGCACTTCAGCAATAAATTTTCAAGAGTATTTCTGAAATAGTAGCCTGTTTCAGAAATACTCAATTAATTCATCGGGGTTTAATTACCACCCAGATCGGCCATAGTGCCAACTTCAAAATCTTTACCTATAGCAAAAGTTCCGGCAGGCGCGGTACTGCTCGTTAAGGTTTTAATAGTAATGCTTAACTCTTGTCCCTGTTGAAAATAGGTGAATTGCACCGGGTAGCCACCTATTCCGCTATAATAAAAAGGGTAAGCGGTGTTAGGTACAATAACATCGTTAGTTACCCATATATCATAAGTTTTACCCCCATTACTGTTTTTAGCAACCACCCTTTTGCAGTTAAAACCCGAAATTGTTTTGGTATCGGTAGTTGGGCTAAACGTAAAGCTTGGGTAGGCGGCCGCACCTTCTTCCAGTTCGCCGGGAGTAGCTACGCCTGCTTTTTTAATACCGGCAACAGGTATATCCAATATAACCGCCAGATAGGTATGTTTGGCAGTAGTTAATAATTTAAAGGTACCAGCGCCAAAAGTTACTATTGTAGCGGCTGAATCAGGGGTGAAATATAATTTGCCTTCGGCGGGTTGTCCGCGTACCTCGGTATCATAAGTTGCAAGCCCCGAAGTATAGGTTTTTTGCGCATTTGCTGTAAATGCAAAAGTGGTTAAGGCTACACCCAGGGCGGCCGATAATGCTTTAATATTCATAAGTGTTTATAATTTTAATACAATTTAGCGGTTTATTTATTCAAAACAAATTTAATACTAATTAGATACCACCAGCAATGATTTGTTACGTTTTAATAAGGCATAATTTACGTGCATAGCTTCGGCTTGTTGGATAAAATTGCTGACGGAACGGTTACTGTTACTACCATCAATAACCAACGTGCCGTACTTATAGTTTTTGTTAATTGATGCTATATTGATATAAGGGTTGCCGGTAACGTATACATAATCAGTGTTTAACGGTACGTTTAATGTCATGGCGCTGTATTGCTTGTTGAGGATCACCACTTTTTTGTTGAGGAACTGAAAATAATTATATCGCTTTAACAGATAAGGTAACTGTACATTTTGCTGCAGATGGTAAATATTGATGTGCGTTACCTGGCAGCTATCCAGGTATGGCTGTATGGAATACCTGTAATTTTTATCGGTATCGGTTAAATCAGTGAGTATACTGGCGGTATTGCCGTGTTTCATCACTATACCTACATGTTTGCCCATGTTAAGAAAAGCGATGCTGTTTGACCTTGTAGTATCAATTTTTTTAAGGCTGATACTGATACACAGCAGCAGCATACAAACCAAACTCAGTTTAAGCAGTGCTGTTTTTTTATAGTACAGCAAACAAAACAGGCTGATGATGATGGCATAAAGCAGCAGATATTCGCCGTTGTTGATCCATATTTTGTTGATACTGGCAAAGGGCGTGTTTTCAATAGCGCTGAGCATTTTGTTGGTCAGTAATATCGATCTTTCGAGCAAAAAGCCCAGCGAGTTGGAGAGAACCGGTATCTGCGGCAGCAGCAAATAAATAATGCCGGTATAGGTAATAACGGTGGCGGGAATTACAACTAATAGGTTGCCCAGCAAAAAATAAACCGGGAACTGGTGAAAATACAGCGCGCTTAACGGGAAGATGATCACCTGCGCGGCGATGGATACCGAGCAAAGCGCCCAAAGCTTATCGGCCCAGTTGTTTTTAAAGCTGAACCATTTGTAAATGATGGGCCTGAATATTATTAACCCGGCTATGGCCAGGTACGATAGCTGGAAACCTGCGGTAGTAATATAAAAAGGATCGTACAGCAACAGTATGAACGCCGATGCTGCCAATAAGTTTAAGGTATTGATGTAGCGGTTATAAGTTTTGCCTATAAGCACCAGGCTTAGCATTAATACGGCGCGACAAACCGCAGGCGAGAAGCCGCTAAGCAAAGCGTAGTAGCTTAACAGGGCAATAATGATGATCGCTTTTAGCAGCCTGCCGTATTTAAAGCGGTTTAAAAAGCCCAAAGCCAGGCTAAGCAGCGCGTAAATAATGGCCACCTGCGCGCCGGAAACCGAGAGCACATAGGCAGTGCCGGTTTTGGCGTAGGCCTGGTATACATCATTACTTAAATCGGCTTTATAACCCAGCAGGAGGGTGGCTGCTACCGCTATGGCTTGCGGATCGTGCATATTTAATGCTAATTTTTTAACCAAACGCTGCCTTAACCGCAGCGAATAAGCCATTATCGGGTTGCCGGCATCATGCGCCATAACTACAAACTGCCCCGGATATAAAAACGACTGGTAATGAATATTCTGATTAGCCAAATACGCTTTATAATTAAACTCCGCCGGGTTAAACGGCGGGTCGACCGGGGAGTAATTGGCAGGGATGAGCAACTCATCGCCATAATATAGATTTTTGGCTGAAGTATCTTTTAAGTTGATAAGCAAGGTGCCGCTGGTTGGCGATTTTTGGCTGCTATGAATGTTTTGCTCAACATTGGCGGTAAACCGTACGTAGCCATTTTTTAAAACCGGCTCGTTGCTGATCTTTACTACAAGATGCCGGGCAGGTGTTTTGGAGAAATGATTAGCGCGCGATAGCTCATTATAATTTACAACACTTACACAACCGAAAAGAAATAATATCAGGGAAATCAATACGCCGCCCAGCCAGCGCGTTTTGTAGATGCTGAACCGCTGGTAAGTTAAATTAAGGGTAATGAAAATGATGGTTAGTAAAACAAGCAGACCGATAATAGGAATAAGCCAGGTGACAGGAAAAAAATTTAAACCAAAGCAAATGCCCAGTACAAAAGGAATAATCAATAGTACAAAAGGGATCTCGCCTTTGTGGTTTGCTATCATATAGATAAAAAATTGTCATTGCGAACGAGGAACGAGTGAAGCAATCTCGTAGCTATGCTTGTTCGGGAGGTTAACTACGGGATTGCCCCGCTATCGCTCGCAATGACATTTAAATACTAAAGATAGTTTTTACCCGCCAGTTTACAACTGGTCGCGTACCTCGAGCAGAAATTTTTTGAGGTTTTCGAGCGAATTGATCACCTTGTGAGTGTCTTTGGTATCTGCCGAATTATTTTTAAGGTGTTCTTTGGCGCCATTGAGGGTGTAGCCTTTATCTTTTATCAGGTGGAAGATGATCTTCAGGTTCTCTACATCCTCCGGGGTAAAATAGCGGTTGCCTTTTTTGTTCTTTTTGGGCTGCAAAACATCAAATTCCTTCTCATAAAACCGGATCATCGATTGGTTCACCTCAAACATAGCCGATACCTCGCCCATGGTATAGTACATTTTACTGATCTCGCGTTCTTTGTAAGGCATGGTGCAAAGGTAGAAGTTTTTTGGGAGAGTCGGAAAGTGCGAAAGACAGAAAGTTCGTAAGATGGGGAAGTTTATAGATGATTGACATCACATGACTTTTTTACTTTCGGACTTTCTGTCTTTCGCACTTTCCGACTAAACTATATCTTTGCACCTTATGACAGCTACCGAAATACGCCAGGCTTTTTTAGATTTCTTCGCTGCCAGGGGGCACACCATTGTTCCTTCGGCGCCAATTGTGGTTAAAAATGATCCCACCCTCATGTTCACCAACGCGGGGATGAACCAGTTTAAGGCCATATTTTTGGGCGAGGAACCTGCCAAATATCCGCGTGTGGCCGATACCCAACGCTGCCTGCGCGTAAGCGGCAAGCATAACGACCTGGAAGAGGTGGGCATTGATACCTATCACCATACCATGTTCGAGATGCTGGGAAACTGGAGCTTTGGCGACTATTTTAAAAAGGAAGCCATCGCCTGGAGCTGGGAACTGCTGACCGAAGTTTACAAACTGGATAAAAACCGCCTGTACGTTACCTATTTTGAGGGCGACGAAAAGGAGGGCCTTGCCAAAGACACCGAAACCTACAACCTGTGGAAACAATATGTAGATGAGGCTAATATTCTCCCCGGCAACAAGAAAGACAATTTTTGGGAAATGGGCGAAACCGGTCCTTGTGGGCCATGCTCGGAGATACATTTTGATAGTCGCCCGGATGCGGAGCGTGCCGCTGTAAATGGCGCCACCCTGGTAAATGCCGACCACGACCAGGTGATAGAGATCTGGAACAACGTATTCATGCAGTTTAACCGTTTGAAGGATGGTTCATTGCAAGCACTACCGGCCCAACACGTAGATAC
>Ga0302306_10001314_pt1 | contig 13643 bp, 15 predicted proteins | sample III_Palsa_E3_1_FD_198761 | JGI IMG/M metagenome (GOLD analysis project Ga0302306, IMG submission 198761) | Peat permafrost microbial communities from Stordalen Mire near Abisko, Sweden - III_Palsa_E3_1 | ecosystem: Environmental > Terrestrial > Soil > Palsa > Peat permafrost | place: Sweden...
GGTACAGCGCATACAATCTGTTCTGCGGGCCAAAGAAACCAAGTACGTAGTGCTCAATGTACACAAGGATAACCTGAAAACGGTTATTGCTTTGCTGCCGGGCGTTAAAAGCCCCTCGGTTGTGCCATTAGCCGAAGAAAATTGGGTAGCGGTACATACCGTTATACCCGAACGTGATTTTTGGGACAGGATAAGCCAGCTAAAACAAGCCGGCGCGCAGGGCATTGTAGTAATGCCGATAGAGAAGATAATATTATAGCCCCCCCGGACCCCCTAAAGGGGGAGTGATAAACTTACAGATGCCATGAGCAGCGAAAATAATTTAGGACATTCAAAAACACGCCCTTCAGGGGGCGTGGGGGGTAGGCTTTATAACTATTCATCATTAAGTGCTGCCGAAGTTTCGGCCCTGGTTCAGCGTAATGTTGACCCGGCTAATGAGGTGCGCGATGTGGTGGAGGAGATATTAGCCAACGTTAAACAGCACGGCGATAAGGCTTTATATGATTATGCCTTTAAGTTTGAGCATGTGGCTTTGGAGTGGCTTTATCTGGCCAAGGATGAACTTACTCAAATAGCTGCGGCTGTATCGCCCGGGCAAAAGGCGGCTTTGGATATTGCTTATACCAATATTTACAATTTTCATAAAACGCAGCTAAAAACCGAGGAGAAGGTAGAAACCATGCCCGGCGTTACCTGCTGGCGCGAGTTAAGGGCGATTGAGAAGGTGGGCCTGTACATTCCCGGCGGTACGGCGGTTTTACCGAGTACTTTATTGATGCTGGGTATACCCGCACGCATAGCGGGCTGTAGCGAGATAGTAGTTTGCACGCCGCCGCAAAAAGATGGCAAGGTTAACCCCTTTATTGCCTATGTGGCGCTGTTGTTAGGAATTAACAGGATTTATTTAACCGGCGGCGCTCAGGCCATTGCCGCTATGGCTTACGGTACCGAAACCATAACTAAAACCGATAAGATCTTCGGGCCGGGAAACCAGTTTGTAACCAAAGCCAAAACCATTATACAATCCACCACCACTACGGCTATTGATATGCCCGCAGGGCCATCGGAAGTATTGGTGATAGCAGATGAAACCGCAAACCCGGTTTTTATAGCTGCCGATCTGCTGGCGCAGGCCGAGCACGGGGTGGATAGCCAGGCTATTTTGGTTACCACATCAGCTTATATTGCCGAAGAAACTAAAAAAGAGATCAACAGGCAATTGCCAGTTTTACCGCGTGGCGCAATAGCGCTTGTGGCAATTCAAAATTCGTACATTATAAAAACGGATACTTTGGATGAAGCGATGGCTTTCAGCAATGAATACGCGCCGGAACACCTGATACTGGCGACTGCAAGTTGGCAGCAGCTAACCGCGAAGATCATCAACGCGGGTTCGGTTTTCCTGGGAAATTTGACGCCGGAAAGCGCGGGCGATTATGCATCGGGCACTAACCATACGCTCCCAACAAGTTCGTATGCCAAAGCTTATTCGGGTGTATCGGTAGATTCTTTTGTTAAAAAGATCACCTTTCAGCACATAACGCCGGAAGGCATTAAAAACATTGGGCCAACAGTAGAGGTATTGGCGGAATTGGAAGGGTTAACGGCGCATAAGAACGCGGTAACGGTAAGAATGAAAATTTAAAACCTGTCATTGCGAGGAGGAACGACGAAGCAAACTCGTAGAAAGCATAACGGACTGACAGGGCTCCGGGATTGCCGCGCTATCGCTCGCAATGACAAAAAAAGATAATAAAATCGTCATTGCGAGGTACGAAGCAATCTCTAAGTTATACAGAGAGGCTCCGCGCAATCGGAGGTTGCTTCGTACCTCGCAATGACGACAAGAATAAGAAGAAAGATATGTTTAGTATAAATAATATCATCAGGAAAAACATTAAGGCACTCGTCCCCTATTCATCCGCACGCGATGAATACAAGGGCGAGGCCAGCGTTTACCTGGATGCCAATGAGAATGCTTACGGATCGCCCCTGGAGCAGCAGTATAACCGCTATCCCGATCCATTGCAGCATAAGGTAAAAATTCGCCTTAGCCAGATAAAAGGCGTACCTGTGCGCAATATATTTTTAGGCAATGGCAGTGATGAGGCTATTGATATACTGTTCCGCAGTTTTTGTGATCCGGGGGTGGATAATGTACTGCTGGTACCGCCAACTTATGGCATGTACGAGGTATCGGCCAATATTAATGATGTTGGCATTATCCGGGTACCACTTACCGAAGAGTACCAGTTGAATATGGAAGGCATTGCCGAGGCGATAAACGGGCATACCAAAATGATCTTCATCTGCTCGCCTAATAATCCTACCGGCAACTCCATCAATCGTGATGACATAGAAACTTTACTGGCTAATTTCAGCGGATTGGTGGTAGTTGATGAGGCTTATATCAACTTCAGCAGGCAAAAAACCTTTATACAGGAACTGACCGAATACGCTAACCTGGTGGTATTGCAAACGCTGTCGAAAGCCTGGGGATTAGCAGGTTTACGTATAGGCATGGCCTTTGCAAGTGAAGAGATAATTGAAGTGATGAACAAGGTTAAGCCGCCTTATAACATCAATGAGGCATCGCAGGAACTGGCCCTCAAAGCGCTGGAAAATGTGGCGCAGGTAAACGGCTGGATAAAGGAAATACTGCTGCAAAGGGATAAACTGGTTCTGGAACTGAAAGATCTAGATTTTGTGCTGGATATTTACCCCAGCGATGCTAATTTTATACTGGTAAAAACAAACAACCCGAAAGGGGTATATAATTTTTTAGTAGAAAAGGGCATCATTGTACGCGACAGGTCGAAGGTTGATTTGTGTGAAGGCTGCCTGCGGATTACCGTTGGCACGCCTGCCGAAAATGATGTGCTGATAAAAACTTTAAAAGAATTTAAATGAGCAATCCCAAAAAAATACTTTTTGTTGACCGCGACGGAACCATTATCAAAGAAACTGCCGATGAGCAGATCGATTCCTTTGAAAAACTGGAGTTTTATCCCGGCGCGCTGCAATATTTGCCCAAAATAGCCGCCGAACTGGATTATGAACTCGTTATGGTGAGCAACCAGGATGGTTTGGGTACCGCTTCATTCCCCGAAGATACTTTTTGGCCGGTGCAGAATTTCATCCTTAAAACATTGGAAAATGAGGGTGTACTGTTCTCCAATATTTGTATCGACCGTACTTTCCCTGCCGATAATGCTCCTACCCGCAAACCGGGTACCGGGATGCTCACACAGTATTTCGATACCGAAAAATACGACCTGAAACAATCGTATACCATTGGCGACCGTAAGAATGATATACTGCTGGGTTATAATTTAGGCGCTAAAGCTATATGGCTGAATGATGATCCCGGTTTGGGCGATAAAGAATTCACTGCCGATGAAAATGCTAAAATAAAAGCTACCGTAGCGCTGGAAACCACCGATTGGGCAAAGATATATGAATTTTTAAAATTGGGTGAACGGGTTGTTGAGCACCGCAGGGCAACAAAGGAAACCGACATCTACATCAAAATCAACCTGGATGGCAAAGGCGACGCTAAAGTGAGCACCGGTCTGCATTTTTTCGATCACATGCTCGACCAGATTGCGAGGCACGGCAACATCGACCTGGAGATCATAGCGCAAGGCGACCTGCATATAGATGAGCACCATACTATTGAAGATACAGGCATCGCGCTTGGCGAAGTGTTCGCCACAGCCTTAGGCAATAAACGAGGCATTGAACGCTACGGCTTTTGCCTGCCGATGGATGATTGCCTGGCCCAGGTAGCCCTTGATTTCGGTGGTAGAAACTGGATAGTATGGGATGCTGAATTTAAAAGGGAAAAAATAGGCGAAATGCCTACCGAAATGTTTTACCATTTCTTTAAATCCTTTTCCGACGCTGCAAAATGCAACCTCAACATAAAGGCAGAGGGATTAAACGAACATCATAAAATTGAGTCTATATTTAAAGCCTTTGCAAAGGCCATAAAAATGGCGGTGAAAAGGGATGTGAATAATATGGTGTTGCCGAGCACAAAGGGGTTATTATAACCCCCCACCCCCTGAAGGGGGAGTTTTTGATTAGCATGATAGGAATGAACGAAATGGCAGACATACAGAACCCCCAGGATATTAGCTCCCCCTTTAGGGGGCGGGGGGGGGTAGGCATCATCCTATACGGCGCCGGGAACATCTTTTCCCTTACTGCTGCTTTAGAGCGCCTGGGTATTCCCTATGGTATGATCCATACCGAAGCTGATTTCGACCAGTACGATCGTTATATCATCCCTGGTGTTGGCCATGCCGGTGCCGCTATGCGTAAATTGGAGCAAACCGGGCTCATTCCGAAAATAAGATCGCTTACCAAACCTGTTTTGGGCATTTGTGTGGGCATGCAGTTGCTCACCTCCTACTCCGAAGAAGGCGACTCCAAACTGCTGGATATTTTCCCGGTAAAAACGTTGCGGTTTAAGGACAGTGCCGATTATAAAGTGCCGCATACCGGCTGGAACCGTACCTATCCCGAAAAGGAAAACCAACTTTTTCAAAATATACCCGCCGGATCACACTTTTACTTTGTACATTCATACTTTATTGAGTACGATAGTGCATATACTTTATCATCAACCAGTTATAATGATAAATTTTCGGCATCAATTTGGCATGATAATTTTTACGGGGTACAGTTTCATCCCGAAAAATCGGGCAAATACGGTGAACTACTTTTAACTAATTTTTCAAAACTATAAACGATATGTACATAATTCCTGCAATTGATATTTTAAATAAAAAAGTGGTACGGCTGCGCGAGGGTGATTATCAGCAGGTAACAGAATACGATGTTACTTTAGAAGAAATGATAGAAAGGTACCAGTCGAACGGTACAAATTTCATTCATATTATTGATCTGAATGGCGCTAAAAACGATTTCGTTAACCAGCAATACCTGTTTGATGTGATCCGCAAAACAGATATGAAGGTGCAATACGGTGGTGGCATCCGTAGCATTGAGAAAGTTAAGGAATTGCTCGATGCCGGTGTTGAACGCGTAATTGTAGGCACACAGGCCATAACCAATCCGAGCTTTTTAAAGGATCTGAGCAAATCCATCAATGGTCGTGATAAATACTCCGACCGGGTGGTGATCGCCATTGATGTGCTGGACGAAGTGATCAAATACTCCGGCTGGATGGAAAGCTCGCCCATAAAGCTGATGGATTACGTTGATAAATGCCTGGCTTTAGGCTTTTTCCGTTTTTTATGCACCGATATTGGTAAGGACGGCAAACTGGGCGGCGCGGGTATTGAACTATATGAAAAACTGATAGAACATTCGCCGTTCATTAAGCTGATCGCCTCGGGTGGCGTAAGCTCCATGCAGGATATTGAGGACCTAAGCAATTTAAAAGTGGAATCATGCGTGGTGGGCAAAGCGATTTATGAGGGGCATATTACCATTGATGAGATCAAGAGCTGGAATTTGGAATCTCTAATTTCTATATAAATGTCATTGCGAGGAGGTACGACGAAGCAATCTCTTCGTTTGTTCTGCCCGCCCTGCAAACTACGAGGTTGCCGCGCTATAGCTCACAATGACAAATCTGTTAACCCATGCTGAGTAAAAGAATCATCCCCTGTCTCGACGTTAAAGACGGACGCACCGTTAAAGGCGTAAATTTCGTTGATCTTCGCGATGCAGGCGACCCGGTTGAGCTGGCCTGGAACTACTCGCAGCAGGGTGCTGATGAGTTGGTTTTTTTGGACATTACCGCGACACATGAGCGCCGTAAAACTATGGTTGAACTGGTTAAGGCTGTTGCCCGGCAGATCAATATCCCCTTTACCATTGGCGGTGGGATTAATGAAATAGCCGACGCTGACGCTTTGCTTAATGCCGGTGCTGATAAAATATCCATCAACTCGGCAGCGGTGCGTAACCCGGCGCTGATTGATGAACTGGCTAAAGCTTTCGGAGTACAGTTTGTGGTGATAGCGGTAGATACCAGGGTATCTGGCAATAAAAACATTGTGCATTTAAATGGCGGCCGCATCCCTACCGAAAAGGAAACGCTGGATTGGATAGTGGAAGCCGAGAGCCGCGGTGCGGGTGAGATATTGCTTACCTCCATGGATCATGATGGTACAAAGGCAGGCTTTGATAACGGCTTGCTCAAGATCATTAATGACGCGGTGCATATCCCGGTCATCGCTTCGGGCGGGGCGGGTTCGGTGCAGCATTTTGTGGATGTGTTTGAAAAAACCAATGTCGACGCGGCATTGGCGGCATCTGTTTTTCATTATGGTGAGATTTTGATACCTGACCTGAAGGAAGTTTTGAGACAAAATAATATAGAAGTTCGTACACTTGCTGAATAAGTTTAATGTAATGCCTATTTACCTGGAAACACCCCGGCTGATACTAAAGCAATTTTGCGAGGAAGATGCGGAACGTTTGTTTGAACTAAATTCAGACCCGGATGTAGTAAAATATACAGGTGAAGCCGCATATACTTCTATGGACGAAGTGAAGGCCGGTTTAGTAAGAAATTACCACCAGTATGAGTATTACAGGCACGGGCGTTTAAGTGTATTTGAAAAGCAAAGCGGCGAATATATCGGCTGGTGCGGTTTACGCTATTTCCCGGAAAGCGAACAAACCGACCTGGGCTATCGTCTGCTTAAAAAGCACTGGGGTAAAGGTTATGCTACAGAAGCTTCGATAGCCTGCCTTAATTATGGGTTTAATATCCTCCATCTGGATAAAATAATGGCGACTGCCATGAAAGAGAACAAGGCATCCATAAACGTTTTTAACAAATTGGGCTTAACCTACAGCCATGACGATCATTGCCACGATGCACCCGCAGTAGTTTATATAATTACAAAAGAACAATATATTAAAAGCTAAATTGCACCGTAATTGCCTCGTGCCTCAATGAAGGCGGTAATAAATAAAAATATGAATATCGATTTTAGTAAAACAGACGGTTTGGTACCGGTTATTATTCAGGATGAGCAAACTTTAGAGGTGCTGATGCTGGGTTATATGAACCAGGAAGCCTACGACAAAACCGTACAGGAAAATATAGTTACTTTTTTCTCGCGCTCAAAAAACAGGCTGTGGACAAAAGGCGAAACCAGTAATAATTTTTTGCATGTAAAAAGTATTGATATTGACTGCGATAAGGATACCATGCTGATAAAAGTTAAGGCCGATGGCCCCACCTGCCATACCGGCGACCGCAGCTGCTTTAAAACTGCCTACAACCAAAACTTTATTTTAGAGCTGGAACACGTTATTGCCGACAGATACGAAAACCCGGTTGAGGGATCGTACGTTAACAAGTTGCACCGCAAGGGCCTGAATAAAATAGCGCAAAAGGTTGGCGAAGAGGCCGTTGAAACGGTGATAGCCGCCTTAGCGGAAACAGAGGTTGACATGATAAACGAATCGTCCGACCTGGTGTTTCACCTGCTGGTGCTGCTGCGCGAAAAGGGGCTAAGTTTGGAAAAGATAGCTAAGAATCTGGAAGAAAGACATAAATAAGTCTGGAGTCCATGGTCTATAGTCCATGGTCCATGACAGGAGCTTCCAAAACTATGGACTATGGTCCATCGACTAAAAGAAATGATCAGCGTACAAAAAACAGCGGAACTAACGGGGCACAGCAACCCCATTTTCACTGCGGAACTATCACAAAAACCGGGCATATTATTTACCGGCGGCAATGATAAGGGCGTAGTGGAATGGAGCCTGAAGAACTATGCCTTTATTAAAGTGATGTTCCCGGTACCTGCCTCTGTTTATGCCATCCATTGTCCGCCGGGTTTTCCATATTTATTTGCCGGCTTGCGTACCGGCGATGTAGCTGTGTTTGATTTTCTCCAGCAAAAGGTGATCACCATTTTAAAGCACCATGTTAAGCCGGTTTTCGATATTAAATCAGTAAGTGGTAAAAAAGAATTGCTGGTAGCATCAGAAGATGGTACCGTTTCGATATGGAATATGGATACGCTGTTACTGCTGCACTCCATGAAGGTTTCCGCCGATACGGTACGCTGTATCAGCATATCGCCCGATGAAAAACAGGCGGCTTTTGGCTGCCGCGATAACCTCATCAAAATTTACGACCTGGAGGATTATACCATTATAAAAGCGATAGCCGGGCATACTATGGCAGTATTCTCCGTACAATATTCGCCGGATGGGGCCTATTTGGTTTCGGGCAGCCGCGACGCGCAATTAAAAATATGGGATACCCGCACTTATGAACTCATAAAAAATATCCCGGCGCATTTATTCGCTATCAATCACATCGCTTTTCACCCAACCCTGCCCTATTTTGCCACCGCCAGCATGGATAAAAGCATAAAACTTTGGGGCTCGGACGACTTGAAACTGTATAAGATCATCAGCCGTGAGAAAAGTTATCCCGGCCATGTACTATCCATCAATAAATTAGCCTGGAACGAGGATCAACTCATTTCGGTAAGTGATGATAAAAAGGTGATGGTTTGGAATTTCAGCTTTTAAACAGCATAAGAGCATCTAATCTAAAAGTATCTTTTAATTAAGCACAGGTTATGCGTGTATCGCTTCTGATCTTCAGCATATATGCCCTTTTCATCAATAGTATCAATCCTCACCTTTCCCGAAGCATGAATTATTTGCCCTCCGTTGATAATAATGCCTACGTGAGTTATGCGTTTAGCGGCGTTTTCAAAAAAGGCAAGATCGCCCAGTTTTGTTTTTTGCAAGTGTTCAACTATTTTTCCCTGTTCGGCCTGCATGCTGGCATCACGGTTTAAGGCTATGCCTTGCAATTTAAATACCGCCTGCGTAAAGCCAGAGCAATCGATGCCAAAATGGGTGCGGCCGCCCCATAAATATGGCGCATCTAAAAAAGATTTCGCGGTAATAATAAAACTCTCAATATCGCCTTTGGGGCCAATTATCTCAAATTTTTCGGTGCCAATTTTACACCGGTTACCCTCAAAAAAAGCCAGTGAGCTTGCTATGGGTAAATATAAGGTGGTATTGTCTGATACTTTCCAGGCCTGTGTTACAGCGCCGTAGGTTAAAGGCGAAGGTGAATTAACAAGCTGATTATAAGCTATGTGCCCAAGCATGGTAAACTGCAGGCGGCTTATCCAACCGGTATATTTATCGGCAGTGGTAATTATTTTTACCCACTTTTCAGCCCATTCCACAATTTCAAACGTTTCGCCAAATAAAACCTGCGACACCATTTCGCTCGGTTCGCTGGGCTCGCGCCGCATGGGTATAACTGCTAAATTACAAATACCGTATTCCATGTTTTGTAGGGGTATGCTTATAATGTAAGGCTTGGTTTAAGGTTACAATCGGTTATAAAAAACTAAGCTAAAAAAAAAGGAAGGCAAAAACCTTCCTTTTTAATAAATATTAAAAAATATTTATTAAAAATTATTCATTCATGTGCAACCACTCTTTTTTGGATAGCAGTTCCTCTTCAGTTTCGCGTACATTTTCGTCGTCCACACAGCAATCAACCGGGCAAACAGCGGCACATTGGGGCTCATCATGAAAACCAACACACTCTGTACACTTATCAGGTACTATATAATAAATATCGTCAGACAGGGCCGCTTGCGCTTCTTCGGCATTTAAAGTAACACCATCGCCAAAATCAATTACACCCTTTAAACCAGTACCATCTGAAAAACGCCACGCCGCTCCTGCATCATAAATCGCATTATTGGGGCACTCGGGTTCGCAGGCTCCACAGTTTATGCATTCATCGGTGATTATAATCGCCATATTTTCTAAAATATCTTATATTCTCAATTAACTTTGCCTTGCTCTTAAACAAGTATGCAAATATAACAAAAAAACACTTTAAGGGTTTAAGATACTTTCCATTTTATGTCAAATTTCAATATAAACGGGCTAATTGATACATTATCGGCACTGGGTGAGCAATTGCGCAGCCCCGATGAGCAATTAACCGATATTATAAACGACGAACTGCATTACAATGCCTGGTTTACGCCGGCCAATGTGGCCAAAGCCGTAAAGGCCCGCGGCGCTATGCTTAACCCTGCCGATATTACTACCTGGCTTAATAAATATCAATTCAAAAACAGCAATAAAAAGGTTGGGCTGATATTGGCGGGCAATATACCGATGGTGGGGTTTCATGATGTGCTTTGTGTACTTGCCAGCGGAAACCACGCGCTCATCAAAACATCATCGCAGGATAATCACCTTATCAAATACGTGCTGCAAATGCTGGTTGATATAGATAGCCGCTTTGCTAAGCAGTTTACTTTTATTGAAAGATTAGAAAATTTCGACGCGGTGATCGCTACCGGCAGCAATAATACTTCGCGCTATTTTGACTATTATTTTGGCAAGGTGCCCAATATCATCCGCAAAAACCGTAATAGCATAGCACTGCTAACCGGCGATGAAAGCGCGGAGCAACTGCATAATTTGGGCCACGATATTTTTGATTATTATGGCCTGGGCTGCCGCAATGTATCCAAAGTGCTGGTGCCCGAAGGCTATATTTTCAATTTCTTTTTTGAATCGATACAGAGTTATGAGGACATTATTCATCACCATAAATACAATAATAATTACGATTACAACAAATCGATATACCTGGTAAACCGTGATGTACACCTGGATAATGGCTTTTTGCTGCTCAAACATGATGAAAGGCTCACCTCGCCCCTGGCGGTTTTGTTTTACGATACCTATAAAAGCCTGGAAACAGCAGAAAATAGGTTGGATGAGGCGAGTGAAAACATACAATGCATAATAAGCGAGGCACCATTAAAGGTAAAAAACCAGGTGGTTAATTTCGGCCAAAGCCAGCAACCCAAATTATGGGACTATGCCGATGGGATAGATACGATGGATTTCTTGGCAAATCTTTAAAATAACGATACCTTTGGGGGAATGAGGTGAAAGGCGAAAGGTTAAAGGTTAAGGCTATTATTTATAAGCCGCGAAACACCTTTTACCTTTCTCCTTTCACCTTTAACCCATAATATGTATATTATAAAAGTTAAAGGCGTAGCTAAAATACCTGATTATGTGCAGCTAAGGGACGATAAGTTCACACTGCTGGCGTATTTTAGGGTTGACAGGCCCGATAAATCGCTGGATAAGGTTGGCCTTACCGATAAGGCCGAATATATAATGAATATTGTTAAGGAATTGCCTTTTGGGCAGATAATGAAATTAGACCTGTAAGATGATTGGAAACTCTATTATAAAGCTAAACAATGTTGATATTTTTCAGCAGAAGCACCTGGTATTGTCGAATGTTAATTTACATATTGACAAGGGCGACTTTGTGTGGCTCATAGGCCAAACCGGATCGGGCAAAAGTAGCTTGCTGAAGGTAATCTATGGCGATTTGAACATTGCCAGCGGTTCCGCGCATGCCTGCGGTTATGAGCTGGATAAAATTGCCGACCGTGATATCCCCTTTCTGCGCCGCAAGCTGGGTATAGTTTTCCAGGATTTCCAGTTATTGACCGATCGTTCCGTTGAGCAAAACCTGCAGTTTGTGATGCGCGCCACCGGCTGGACGGACAAGAAGCTGATTGCCGACCGTACCCTTGATGTATTGGAAAAAGTTGGCCTGCGTTCCAAACTAAAAAAAATGCCGCATGAACTTTCCGGCGGCGAGCAGCAGCGCGTGGTTATAGCACGCGCCTTGCTGAATGACCCCGAAATCATCCTGGCTGATGAGCCCACTGGCAATTTAGACCCTGATACATCCGAAGAAATTGTGCTGCTGCTAAAACAGATAGGCCAGCAATTGGGTACTGCGGTATTGATAGCCACGCACGATTATCATATCATCCGCACCTTTCCATCGCGCATTATCAAATGCGAAAACGGCAAGGTTTTGGAAGATGTGCAGATAGCTTAGTTTCAAATTCAAAAGTTAAAGTCAAAATTCAAAAATCTGGCTAATCTGTCAGGATTTGGGAAGGGTATGCCAGCCGTGCATTAATCATCGGCCTGCCGCTGACAGGTTGGCGCTTTTACCCAACTGGCAAGATACTTGATTGGCACTATTTAATAATAGATATGTTAAAGAAGAAAAAAATAGAAAACATGGATTCACCTGAAAATTTTACAGGCGAAATGGACGAAAATACACAGGGCACAATTGATACTGCTGAAAACGGTCCATCTGCTGAAGATAAATTAAAACAAGAACTGGTTGACGCCAATGATAAGTACTTGCGTTTATTTGCTGAATTTGATAACTTTAGAAGGCGTACTACCAAAGAACGTTCGGAGTTATTGCAAACAGCCGGCAAGGAAATAATTGTGGCGCTGCTGCCCGTTGTTGATGATTTTGAACGCGCCATACGCTCAATGGATAACGCTACCGACGTTAACGCGGTTAAGGCGGGTGTTGAGCTGATATATAATAAACTAAGCAACACGCTTACGCAAAAGGGCCTTAAACCAATGGAAGCATTGGGCGAAACGTTCGACCCCGACCTGCACGAAGCCATTACCAACGTACCCGCCCCTACCGATGATTTAAAAGGTAAGGTGATAGACGAAATGGAAAAAGGCTACTACCTGGGCGATAAGGTGGTAAGGTTTGCCAAAGTGATAGTAGGCGCTTAGTTGATTTCGAATTTCGGATGTTCAATTTCGGATTTTTTGATCCGGCATTTGAGCATCCCGCTTCTGATGATTATAATATTTGATTAAATAAATTCGAAATTTCAATTTCGAAATCCGAAATAAAAATTATGGCTAAAAGAGATTATTACGATGTGCTTGGCGTTGCTAAAGGCGCGGATGCTGATGAAATAAAAAAGGCATATCGTAAAATGGCTATTAAATATCACCCCGATAAAAATGAGGGTGATAAAGCGGCCGAAGAAATGTTTAAGGAAGCTGCCGAAGCCTACGAGGTATTAAGCAACCCTGAAAAGCGCCAGCGGTACAACCAGTTTGGGCACGCGGCCAACGCTTCATCGCCAAATGGCGGCGCGGGTGGTTACGGCGGTGCCGGCATGAATATGGAAGACATATTCAGCCAGTTTGGCGATATATTTGGCGGCGGCAGTCCGTTCGAGGGCTTTTTTGGCGGTGGCGGCAGGCAAGGCGGTGGTGGCAGGCGTGTAGCGCGGGGCAGTAACCTGCGCATTAAAGTAAGGCTTACCGTTGAAGAAATTGCCAACGGCGCCGAAAAGAAAATAAAGGTAAACAAGCAGATAGTTTGTAAAACCTGCGATGGTACGGGCGCTAAGGACCGTTCGTCGGTGCAAACCTGTAAAACTTGTGGCGGCCAGGGCGCGGTGCGCAGGGTAACCAATACCATACTGGGCCAGATGCAAACTACCAGCACCTGCCCTACCTGTAATGGCGAGGGCCAAACCATCACCAGTAAATGTACAACCTGCCATGGTGACGGCTTAACGCGCGGCGAAGAAACTATTACCATAAACATACCCGCAGGCGTAAGCGAAGGCATGCAGCTTAGCATGAGCGGCAAAGGCAACGCGGCCCCGCGCGGCGGCGTACCCGGCGACCTCATTATTTTGATAGAAGAGATCCCCCACGAAACATTAAAACGTGATGGAAACAATATCATATTCGACCTGTAC
>Ga0302306_10001315_pt1 | contig 13641 bp, 12 predicted proteins | sample III_Palsa_E3_1_FD_198761 | JGI IMG/M metagenome (GOLD analysis project Ga0302306, IMG submission 198761) | Peat permafrost microbial communities from Stordalen Mire near Abisko, Sweden - III_Palsa_E3_1 | ecosystem: Environmental > Terrestrial > Soil > Palsa > Peat permafrost | place: Sweden...
CTAAAAGACTCAGGATGTTATATGGGGACAAATTCGAACTGACCATTGATGACGAAGGAGAATTATTCACTGCGTTTTTAAAAATTCCGCTTTCATGAATTTAAGCTGCATAATTATTGATGATGAGCCTGACGCCGTCGACCTGGTGGAACTGCTGATAAAGCAAAGCACAACCTGGGTACTGAAGGCGAAATGTTATAATGCACTGGAAGCACTGGCGTTTTTAAAAATGAATCAGGTTGATTTTATTTTCCTGGACATCAATATGCCAAAGCTCACAGGCATGGAGCTCGCAACCTTGTTGCCGCCTCGCACCAAAATTGTTTTCACCACGGCTTATTCCGAATATGCTGTTGAAAGCTATTCTTTTGAGACCATCGATTATTTGCTTAAACCAATCACTTTAAAGCGTTTCCTGGCATCAATCGAAAAAATTGAGCAGCATTTTTTAAAACCCGGGCCGGAATATCTGCCCAATGCTGAACAGGGCCCGGAATTTTTTTTCGTGAAATCCGGAAAAACACTAAGGAAGATTTTATTAAAAGAGATCCTGTATTTTGAAGGCGAGAAGGATTATGTAAGGCTGGTGACAGGCCAGGAACAGATGCTGATATACCGCCGATTAAAGGACATGGAAGAGCAACTAAAGCCTCCGTTTATCAGGGTGCACAACTCTTTTATCATCAATTACGAACAGCTCAGTAAAATGGAGGATAACCATATTTATATAGGTGATAAACGTATACCTGTTAGTGAAAAGTTCAGGGAGCGGTTTATGGAGGTTATCAATAAGAATAAGTTTTAATTAAGGCCACGGTGGCCCCATAAGGATTAGCGTGCTCCGAAACAAATGGGAAAGTCTCAATGCCGATTTTTTCGATCTTAGACTGAAATTACATTAGTCATTAAAACTATTTAGTTGACTCCAATGGAAGATAATTGCTATAAGGTAATCAATTATGATGAAGTCAAGTCTATTCTTGATGATAACTCCAGAACATTTATAAGGTTTGATCTTTGCTTAAGCACTAATTTTTGCTTTGTTTATTATCTGAAATCGGGAGAAGTTGTCCTCATACCCCCTAAATATTCCGATAAGAACTTAAAAGGTATTTTGTTTGCTAACAAGAAGTGTCTTTTTGATTGTATGGATGCTGATCATTTTCCGGTTCAAAATGAACGGATGACCGTTGAGGAGAAGTACGGGGATATCGTAAAAAACATACAAGATAGCATCAAACCAATAGTTACGGAATTGCTGTCGGAATATATGCCTGAAAAAAAGGACACTGCAATCGAATCCGCCACACTTTCGCAATTATTGGGTATCATACGAAAGAAGAAATTACCAGAGAAGAAATTATTTTACGCGGCCTTGGCGTTAGGTGAGTATGTGAGAGAGGTCAACGGAGGCAAGTGGATTATTCTTAAGAAATATGGCACTTATAATCCGTATTACGTCCCCGCTATTATTTATCCTGATAATAATATATTTATTCTTTGGGATTTTTTGACATCATTTTTTAAAGAGTCCAATTATACACCTGAAATCTATGCAGGCCTTCCTTGGGTAAAAAGCCCTGAATTAAAGATGGATGGTGCTTTTTTTAAAAATAATTACTACGGATATAGGATATTTTAAGAGAATTGTAGCCTTCGCCGATTTTAGGACAGGTTGGAATTAGACTCGAAAGAGCTAATTTTAAACTGTCAAATATGAAAAAGCAAAGATTTAGCGAGACCCAAATTGTGTCGATCCTAAAACAGTACGAAGGCGGCCGGGATCCGATGGAGCTAAGCCGGGAATATGGGATCAGTAAGGCGACATTGTACAACTGGCGGAAAAAGTACGCCGGCATGGATGCTACACACCTAAAGGAGATGAAAGCCTTACAGGATGAAAATCGCCGGTTAAAGCAGATGTATGCTGAACTGATGCTAGATCATCAGCTGGCAAAAAAGATCATCGAAAAAAAGTTGTAAAACCCAGCCACCAGAGAGAACTTGCCGGATGGTGTAAAGACGAAGAAGAGGCAAGCGTGGTTAGGGTCTGCCGGGTCATCGGCATTCACAGGAGCCTTTGGTATTATCAGAGCCGTAAGGATGACAGTGAAGTGATCGCCAGGCTCAATGAATTGGCCGTGCAACTGCCCACCCGAGGCTTTGACGAATATTACGGGATTATTCGTAATGAGAACAGGGGCTGGGGCCGTAGGCGAGTGCTACGGGTTTATAGGGAAATGAAGCTGAAACTTCGCCGAAAACATAAGCGACGGCTACCTTCCAGGATCAAAGAACCCCTGCAGCAGCAAGAACAAGCTAATAGAAGTTATAGCATGGATTTTATGAGCGATGCACTCGTTGGCGGTAGAAAGCTTCGGGTGCTCAATATTATGGACGATTGTACGCGGGAATCTCTGGCCGCCTGGTGCGATTACTCCATTCCCGGAGAAAAGGTAGTGGAGGTGTTGAAGTCCATCGTTGATGAACGAGGTCGACCTGAACAGATCAGAGTTGACAATGGACCGGAATTTCGCGGACGAGTATTTGTTCAATGGTGCCAGCAAGAGCAGATAACGATAAAATATATTCAACCCGGCAGGCCCATGCAAAATGCCTATATCGAGCGGCTGAACCGAACCTTTCGTGAAGACGTCCTGGATGCCTATGTGTTTGAGACCTTGGAAGAAGTACGCCTTTTGAGCGATGAGTGGCAAGACCACTATAACAACCGACATCCTCATAAAGCATTGAAAGGCAAAACGCCACGTATGGCTAGAGAGAACCTCCCGGGGGGATCTTTCTTTGTCAAGACGATTGAACAGGAACACAGTACCATTGCTCAACAGCAGAACAAACAATACGTCTTACCAAAGAAAGAATGAACCCAAAAGTCTAATCTACCCTTGTCCTAAAAACGATAAGGCTTCAGAATCTGTTTTCGATAAGGTAACAAGGTCCCTAAGATACCAAACCAGATGCCTCTCAATATTGAAGGATGCCAAATTAAGAGTTGGTGGTAAGTACTGCCGATGTGATCAAATCCATGCAAGGTGATGAGGAGATCAAGAGCAAACTGATTGAGATCAGTGGTATTTTACCGGGGGCATACGATCTAAATAATGTTTACCTGAATAAAGGTACGAGTAAGACTTTTTGGCTCCTTGTTATAAAACTCTGAAAATCAGCCTCGAAAACTAAGACGGATAAAATGAAAGAAGGATTACAAACTGTAATCCTTCGTATGAGTGACCCTGTCAGGATTCAAACCTGAAACCTTCTGATCCGTAGTCAGATGCTCTATTCAATTGAGCTACAGGGCCTGATACTCAGCGGAAAAATGCAGTGTAGCCGCTCCGCTAAAGGGCTGCAAATATATTACAAAATCGGCAACGAAAAAACTTATTCATAGATCTTCATCGCCGTACGTTCGACCAACGTTTTGGGTAGTAACCATGCCATGGCAGCTCCGACTTTATTCACGAAGCCGGTGATGACCTCGGTCTTGCCGGCCAGCATGGCGCGGACTGCTATCGAGGCGACGGCTTCCGGTGTCATGTTGAATTTTTCGGCTGCTTTGAGCCCTTTTTCGCCCAATTGGGCCCTGTTGGGGAAATCGGTGTCTGTAGCGCCCGGGCTGATGCAGGTGACTGTGATGGGGCTCTTAAGTAGTTCCTGGTGCAGACCGCGGCTGAAGGCCAGTACAAAAGCCTTGGTAGCGGCATAGAGGCTGAGACCGGGTACGGCCTGGTAGGCGGCGGAACTGGCAATATTCATGATATAGGCCCTGGGCAACTGATGAAAGTCCGGAAGGAACAGCCGGGTCAGGCTCACCAGCGTAGACATATTCAGCTGCATCATATTCAGCAGCTGTCCGGAATCGTATTTTTCGAAAGGGCCACTCAACCCATAGCCGGCATTGTTGACCAGCACGGACACAGTGTATCCCTTTGCCCGGCACCAGTCATAGACATTCTGCGGCGCCTCCGCGGTAGACAGATCGAGGGCCAGCCAATCGGCCTTGACGGGGTAAAGAGTGGTGATCCGGGCGGCCGTTTCCTGCAATAATTCTTCCGAACGGGCTACCAGCAAAAGATTGAAACCCCGCGCCGCCAACTCATGGGCGATGGCCTTGCCGATCCCCTTGCTGGCGCCGGTTATAAGTGCATATTCCATGCGGTAAAGATAAAGGAAACGTCCGGGTCGTATGATAAAAGTCGACCCGGACGTATTATGTAAATGTTCCGATGAGCGGAACACAATATGTTAATTCTGCACCTTGCCCGCGAGACGATGATAGAACGGCGTCTTGCTGTGCTCGTCCTTAGGCATGTATTTTCCCGTAATAATAGGAATATACATGACCCGGCGGCGACTGGCTTCCCCGTACAAAGGAGACTGCTGCGCACGATGCCAGATCCGGCCATCATGCACGGTCAGATCGCCTGCCTTCAGATCAAATCCGATTTCCCTCCGATCAGGGTTATTGTCAATGAAGTATTTTTTGCCAAATAAGAGGCGAAGAATTCCTTGTTTATGCGTACCCGGCAATACCCGCAAACCACCGTTCTCAAAGGGGGTATCGTCCAGGTGAATGCCGACATTCAACATTGGCATGATTTTCTGGCCCAGGAATAGATCCCGGGGGGAGTCGGTATGCCAGCCCATTTGAGTGAACGAACTCTCTGGCATCCGGACATAATGATTCAGGATCAACCCATCCTTTTCATTTTCGCCGATGCGTCCCTCGTAAGGATACAGCAGACCGGTCGTGGCCTGGACGCGGCGGTCCTGCAGCAGTTCATGCAGCGGATTGCTGTAAAGGGAAAGAAAACACATTCGCTGGATCATTCTATTGCCATACTGGTCCTTCCCGAATTTCAGGGGAATGCCGTTGATCTTGTCCCGGCCTTCATCCAGCCATTGCTTCTCAATCCTGTTAAGCTCTTGGATGTATAATTTAACGGTATCTGAATTCAAAAAATTCTTGAATATGATCACGCCATACTTATCGAAAAAGCTGTACTGTTCTTCTGTTATTTTTTCTCCCAAAACAAAATCGGGGCATTCGAATTTTTTCATAACTGCGAGCTTTATTTAAGAAAAGGAAGGGTCATCCCTTTCCGCTTCAGAGCTTTTTAAATATTGGGTTAATTGAATTTTAACAAATTGTGAAATCTTCATTAATCATCAAATATAAGAAATATAGATTTTCCGTGTTAATTTGCCTCACTTTATCAATAGACATAATAATAAATATAATACAACATTGCCTTCTCATTTCATCGGAAAAGCAATATTTATCTATTTTCTTGGACTTTCCTATTTTATTTTGCTGCCTTTCAACGGGGCGGCTCAAAAAGACAGCGTAAAAACCGTGCCCGTCGATAAGCTCAAATTACCCATCAAAAGCCCGGCAAATATACGGCATGTTCTAATACTGCCAATCATTGCCCGGTCCATCGAGACTGGCTGGTCCTTCGGGGGCGCCAGTGCAGCCACTTTCCGCCTCAGGAGCCACGATACGGCCGCAACCAGGCGGGATACGGTTTCGCGGACCTCTAACGTGGAGGCTGTAGCGCTCTATACAACCCGGCATCAGTTTGTGTCGGCTATAAATGGAACTATTTACTTCCCGGGTGAACGCTTCATTCTCAATGAACAACTATCCTACAGCTCCTTCCCGGACGAATTCTGGGGACTGGGCAAAAGGGCGCCTGACAGCAACGAGGAGGACTATAAGTTCAAGCAATATTATGCGTTCCTCCATCCCCAACTGCTAATCTCCAAAAGCCTATTCCTGGGCATCGTCTACCAGTATCAACGCGTTTTTGGCATCAGTTATGAGCCGGGAGGGTTATTTGTCACCGAAAATGTGGTGGGAAGGCAGGGATACCATGTCTCCGGCCTGGGGCTCAGTCTGACCTATGACTCCCGCAACAATGCTTTTGCGCCCGACCGCGGGTCGATGCTACAGTTCTATTTTGATCAATTTGCACCGATTTTCGCTAGTAACTACTTGTATACCAGCTATATATTGGATCTCCGCCGGTTCATCAGGATTTATAAGGACCAGGTGCTGGCCCTGCAGGCATACGGCATGTTCAATAACGGGGAGGTCCCCCTCCGAAGCCTGGCTTACCTTGGCGGCTCCAGCCTGATGCGGGGGTATTATGAAGGGCGCTACCGGGACAAAAATGCTGGGGTGCTACAGGCGGAATACCGGGTGCCGCTGTTCTGGCGTTTTGGAGCAGTCGGTTTTGGAGATATAGGCAATGTAGGGCCGGAATTGAAAGATGTCAACCTGCAGCATTTTAAATATTCCTATGGAGGCGGGCTGCGCGTCGCGCTGAATCAAAAGGAGAAACTGAACCTGCGCCTGGATTATGGACTGGCAAAAGGAGGATCGAACGGGTTCTACCTGCAGCTGGGTGAGGCATTCTAGGCCGGCTCCTTAACCATCAATCGGGTACTGATCCACCAGGAAACCCAGCCAAAAAGAAATCCTCCCAGTACGTCCAGAGTATAATGTACATGCTGCACCAGCAACAGAACGGCGACGCTCAGCGTAACCGCTAAAGCCAATTTCTTGTCCGCCTTACCCGGCAGACAGAGATATAACAGAAACACGGTGGATGTATGGCCCGAAAAGAACAGGTCATGGGTGACAAATTTCGGCCCGTAAAAGAAGTTGCTGAGGGGATCCACCAATCCAACCAACCCTGCCGGCGGGTCCAGCGGTACCAGGGTGATAGTCAGCATCCGGAAAAGGCTCAGTGGGATAAAAGCCCATAAAAAAGTGAGGAACATCCGGGGATGCTGCGCGGCCCGCACGATTGATAGCAAGGAAAGCGCCCAGATGATGATAAAAAGCGGGACCGAAACATTATGGGGCGTCAATACCCTTAACACGGGATCATTGAGGATAATACCATGTCTGCGCTCGATCGACTGAAAAAAGTAAGGGAAAAATGACAGCAGCGGAATGACGATCGCCATGCCTATGATCACCTTCCGACGAAAGCTGGGTGTCCCCCACGCTACCTGCCATTCCTGTCTTACTTGTCTTACTCCTATCAATGTTGTCTGTGGCATAAGGTTAAACCACAAAAATACAATAAAAACTAAAACGGCCGAAGGTCGTTTTGCGACGCGAAGCGGCGCCAACCTTAGCCCCGGTTAGACCTTGCGCAGCAAGGCCGCAGCCGAGCAGCGACGTAAACATGGCAGCCATCAATAGTGCCACCGTACAAACGCTTCCATCGCCGCATACTTCGTGAACCCCAGTTCCGCATACAAATTGGCCGTATTCGCATTGCGGTCTTCCGCCCGCTGCCAGAATTCCCGGCTGTCGCTGCCCTGGAAAGGCACCATATCTTTCTGGGACTGATGGATAAAAATGCCGAACCTCTTCTTCCTGACCTGGTCGGGGCTCATGGGAATAGCCATTTCGATTTCGCTGATATCCCATTCCTGCCAGGCTCCCTTATACAGCCACAGCCAGCAGTCATTCAGCCAGCTATCCCCGGCTGCCTTTATCCGCCTCAGCGACTCGAACACCACATCCAGGCAGACCTTATGCGTACCATGCGGATCGGCCAGATCCCCGGCGCAATAGATCTGCTGGGGCTTGATCTTCCGTAACAGATCGACGGTCAGCTGAACGTCTTCCTCGCCCATCGGCTTTTTCTCGATAGTGCCGGTCTCATAAAAGGGAAGGTTCATGAAATGAATATTCTCATCGGGAATGCCTACATAACGACAGGTCGCCTTGGCCTCGCAACGGCGGATGAGCCCCTTGATGCTGCGGATCTCCGCCGTATCGATATCGCTCGCTTTCTTGGTCTTGAGATAACGGGTGGCCTGTTCCAGGATCTGCGAAGACTTCTTGCTGTCGATGCCCGACAACACTTCGAACCCTACCGCAAAGTCGAGGAATCGGGTGACGAATTCATCCGTAACTGCAATATTCCCCGACGTCTGGTAAGCGACATGTACGTCATGTCCCTGGTCATGCAACCGCATGAAAGTGCCGCCCATGGAGATGATATCGTCATCGGGGTGGGGTGAGAAGATCATGACCCGTTTCGGGAACGGCTCCGACCGTTCTGGATGTGTGGGCAGATGCGCATTGGGCTTGCCACCTGGCCAGCCGGTGATGCTGTCACGCAGCAGATAGAAGACCTGCAGATTGATCTCATAGACATCTCCCTTTTCCACCAGCAGATCACTGAGGCCATTGTCATTATAATCGTTATTGGTCAGACTCAGGATCGGTTTGCCCAGTTTGAGCGCCATATTCACCACCGCCTTGCGGATCACCGCCGGCGTCCAGGCAGTTTCTCCTGTCAGCCAGGGAGACTTAAATCGGGTCAGTTCCGACGCCGCCATCTCATCGGTCACGAAAGCGACATCATTGTGCTGCTGAAGAAGCGAAGCCGGGATCTGCTCGGTCACATTGCCTTCGACTGCCTTTTGGAGCACGGGTGCCTTGATCTGACCCCACGCCATCAGAACGATGCGCCTGGCCTTGAGGATAGTGCTGATGCCCATGGTGACCGCCAGCCGGGGCACCTGCGAAATGTTCTGGAAATCGTGGGAGTTGGCGATACGCGTGGAATTGTCCAGCGGCACCAGCCGGGTACGGGAATAAATGCTGGAGCCGGGCTCATTGAAGCCGATATGCCCGTTATTGCCGATGCCCAGGATCTGAAGGTCGATACCGCCGGCCCGCTCGATCATTTCCTCGTATTCGATACAATGCTGTTTGATCTTTTCCTTGGACCACTGGCCATTGGGAATATGACAGTTCGCGGGATCGATATCCACCTTGTCGAACAGCTGTTCCTTCATGAAACGGTTGTAGCTCTGTATGGCGTCATTATCGATCGGGTAATATTCGTCGAGGTTAAAGGTGATCACGTTCTTAAAGCTCAGTTGCTCTTCGCGGTGCAACCTGACCAGCTCCGCATACAGGGATTTGGGCGAGGAACCGGTCGCCAGGCCCAGTACAGTCTTTTCTCCTTTGGCCTCTTTTTCTCTGATCAGATGGGCAATTTCTTTGCCGATAAAACGGCTGCCTTCTTCCAATGAACCGAAAATCTTAACCGGGATTTTTTCGAACGAGTCTACCATGCTCATAGCTCAAAATGTTTTGTGTAGTTATAATGTGTAGGAAAAGGTGCCGCGCCGCGAATTTACAACCGAAGGTGTCAAAAAGGAAATAAATGTAACTATAGGAGTAAGATAAAAAATATCATGGCGCCCGCCAGCAATGATTTCAGGGACTTGATGGCCTGGTAAAGGAGATTCCGGGCGACCTGGTAATTGATGTTCATGATCTCGCTGACCTCTTCGTAACTCAGATTCTGGTAATACTTGAGATAAATGATCTCTTTTTGCCGGTTGGACAATTGCCCGAGAGCATTCAACACTAATTGTCGCCTTTCGATGCTGTCTTGCTGGTCGATCAGGAATTGTTCGTGGCTCCATTCGAAGGAAATATCATTGTCCTCCCCCAGGGAAATCGTCCGCCCATTTTGACGAAAAACCTTTAATAATTTGTATTTCAATGACTTAAGAAGATATGCCTTGATCGACAATACCGGGGTAGCGGACTTGGACTGCCAGATCTCGATAAATAGTTCGTGGATACTGTCTTCCAGCAATCTGGTATCATTGGTGAACTTACTGCCATACCGGAACAAGGTCTCATAATGCTGCCTGAAAAGGGCTGCGAAAGCCTCCTTGTCACCTTTACGGAAAGCTTCCCAAAGCATTATGTCGGGGTTGGCAGTGTTCACCTTGGGTGTAAAGATGCAAATAATAGTAACTCTGCTAAAAAAAAGCTCAAAAAAATTCAGAAAAGCCTATTACAAAATTACCTTTACTTGCACTTATTATCCAGAATGTCATTCTACTATGCGAGAACATTACAGCCAACCTGAGGAATTGCTGGCCGATGACTCCTTTCTGAACTGGTATTTCAAAACCGGCGGGGGAGAGGACAGCGCATGGGAGAAGTGGATCGCCGCCGATGCAGGAAATAAGGAGTTGGCCTTCCGGGCAGTGGAGTTACTGGAGTTGACACGACTACGTGAAAAAACGGTTCCGGCTGAACGGATCAGGCAGGCATCGGATAGATTGCTGGCCGATATCACTCGTTCGGACAATGGTTTCGTCAAAGAGGAAGCAGCACATCGTACCCGCGGTTTGCCTATGTATGGACGTTGGGTCGCTGCTGCCTGCCTGGTGGGCGTGTTGGTAACAGGGGTTTTGTATTGGGCGGACAGGTCCGGACGTTCGGAGATCCGGACGGAATACGGGCAATTAGGCGATCAGGTATTGCCGGATGGTACGGAAGTGGCGATGAATGCCAATAGCCGGCTGAGATATACGCCCGGCTGGAAGCCAGGGGCCGATCGGGAAGTATGGGTGAGCGGGGAGGCCTTCTTTCATGTCAGTAAGACGCCCGAGAAGAGCCGTTTTATCGTCCACCTGAATGACTGTGACGTGATTGTAACGGGAACACGCTTCAATGTGATGAACCGGCCGGGGAAAGAGAATATCATGCTGCAGGAAGGATCGGTCACGCTGCATGCCGCTTCGGGTAATGAACTCCATCTGCGGCCGGGTGATTTCGTCACGGTGGACAAAAACGGGTTGCAGAAAGTCCCGGGCCGTTCGGACAGTTTGATGGCCTGGAGAGATCGCAGGCTGATCCTGGATTATACGCCTCTTCCGGAACTGGTGAATATTGTCTACGATCAGTATGGGGTCCGGCTTCAATTGTCCGGTGATTCCACTGCGAAGAAGACCCTCTCCGGTATTTACCACAATAGTGACCTCGGAGCACTTTTAAAGGACCTGGAAAGGACCGGAGACTTCGAGGTGATCAGGGGGCAGGATAGCAGTGTGATCACTGTTGTGGCGCGCACCCCCAGGAATTGATTGAACTTAAACGCTGCATATTGAGAATCCCACGCCTATATAGCATATTGGTTGCTTTCCTGGCATGGATGCCTATGTACGTTCTTTCCCAATCTCCGCGACCCACTCCGCCGCCTGTAGTCTCCGATCCTGCAAAGCCTGTTACCCTGATGGAGGCGCTGATCGAGCTTAACAAAGCCAGGGGTGTCTATTTCCTTTTTGCCCAGCAGGCCTTCGGTCACGTGACCGTCAATCTTCCCGCCTTGTCGCCGAATATTTCCGTCGAAAAAATATTGACGCAACTCCTGCGTAAAACAAGTTTGTATTACCGGAAGGTGGATAATCAGACCTTCGTTATCCTGGATAAGAAAGCCCGCGGGCGGTTGAACCGGAATGATCCGGCCGTCCCGCAGGAAGACTCGGTGGAGATATCCAATGCCGTCACCGTCGCAACTGTCATTCCCGGCTATATCGCCGGCAGGGTGGTGGCCGTCAACGGCAAAGCCTTACAGGGGGTTAGCGTTACCGTACAAAAGACACATCGGGGAACGACGACCGATCCCGGCGGTGCTTTTTCAGTCAATGCGGATAAGGAAGATTCGCTGCTGTTCTCCTTTGTCGGCTATAAAACGCTGACGCTGCTGGCACGAAAGATAGGGTCTGACGGGGTGGTGATGGAACCGTCTAACCAACCGCTGACCGAAGTGCTGGTAACCGCCATGGGTATCCGCAAGCAGGAGCGTGCACTCGGCTATTCCACCAATGACCTGGATGGCAGCCTCTTTACACAGTCCAGGGAAGTCAACCTGGGGAACGCGTTAATTGGCCAGGCTGCGGGCGTCAGTGTGGACCAGAATGCCACCGGGCCTTTCGGCAGCAGCAGGGTGCTGATCCGGGGTAATGCCTCCCTCAGCGGTAATAACCAGCCGTTATATGTCATTGACGGCGTTCCCTATGACAATACGACGCAGGGTTTTGCCGGACAATACGGCGGGTTCGACCTGGGCGACGGGTTGTCCGATATCAGTCCGGACGACATCGCCAAAATACTGATCCTGAAAGGTGTCGCTGCATCCTCCCTTTATGGATACAGAGGGGGCAATGGCGCCATCCTCATTACAACAAAGTCGGGATTGAATACGCATGGGATAGGGGTGCAGGTGAATAATAATGTTACGCTCAACAGGGCTATTGACGAACAGGACTATCAACATACCTATGGCCAGGGTACGACGGGCCTTAAACCCGTCAATGCCGGCATGGCACTGGCGGCACCCTATTACAGTTGGGGGGCTCCGCTGGACGGCAGCCCCGCCGTCAATTATCTCGGTAATACCTATGCCTATAACTCTGTCAGGGACAATTTCGGGCATTTTTTCCGGACCGGCGTCACCGACCAAAGTTCCATCGCCCTCACGGGGGCCAATACGCGGGGGCATTTTCGACTGGGACTGTCTGATCTTTCGCTGGCTGCCGTCGTACCCAATTCATACATGCAACAGGAAGGCATCAACCTGAACTCCACCTATTCGGTTACTGATAAACTGCAGATGATCCTGACAGCGGATTACGTTTTCGAGCATATTCAAAATCGCGCCAGCATTTCGGATGTGCCTGGCAATGTCATCGCGGCGCCGACATACCTGGCCAACTCTTTCGATATCCGCTGGATGAAAAATCATACCGTTCTTCCCGACGGCACCGAATGGTTGCCGGGGTCTATCGATGACTATTTCGAAAACCCATATTACATCGCTTATAATTATCTCAATACGTCGGACCGGAACAGGCTGACCGGTGGGCTGACCTTGAAATATAACCTGCTGGACTGGCTGTATGTGCAGGGGCAGGCGACCCGGGACGGCTATACTTTCAACGTCACCGAGATCGTGCCTTCGGGTGTGGAATATACGCGCAGCAACGGCGTCAACGGGGGCAACCTCACACAATATGAACTGGACTTTCACGAGGTAAATGCCAATTTCATGATCGGCCTTCATAAAAAATATGGCGATGCTTTTACCTTCGATGCCAACCTGGGGGCTAATGAACAAGATAATGTCACGACGGTGGCCGGCATCGGCGCAGTACCGAATTCCGGTAATCGTGCGGCCGGCCCTTTTATCGTGGCCGATAATTACAACCCTAATAATATTGCGGTCAAACCCTACAGTTCATCCGATCAGCATTACCGGGTGAATTCCCTCTATGGCAGCGTTGAACTGGGTTACCGGAATTACCTGTTCGTGGACCTCACGGCAAGGAATGACTGGTTTTCCACCCTGAACATCCAATCGGACCACTACCTATACCCGTCGCTATCCGGCAGCTATCTTTTTTCGGAGGCCTGGCATCTGCCCAAATGGATCAGCCTGGGCAAGTTCAGGGCTTCTTATGCGGCAGCTTCGAATGGTACTTCGCCTTATCAGAATATATTGGGTTTCGGTGTCGAAAGCTATACCGTCAGCGGTCAGCCGTTGGGGTATATTGCTACCAGTTACGGAACCCCTACGATCCCCGATTCCAACCTGCGACCGGTCAGTATTCACGAGGAAGAGTTGGGCGCCTCCCTGCGATTCCTGGACGATCGGCTGGGTGTGGATGTCACCGTGTATAACAAGCTCACGACGGACGACATCGTCAGCGTAACGGCCAGTCCTACGTCCGGCTATGATCAATCCGTCGAGAACCTGGGAAGGATCCGTAATCGTG
>Ga0302306_10001319_pt1 | contig 13625 bp, 15 predicted proteins | sample III_Palsa_E3_1_FD_198761 | JGI IMG/M metagenome (GOLD analysis project Ga0302306, IMG submission 198761) | Peat permafrost microbial communities from Stordalen Mire near Abisko, Sweden - III_Palsa_E3_1 | ecosystem: Environmental > Terrestrial > Soil > Palsa > Peat permafrost | place: Sweden...
ACAGGTAACTGTAAGCGCGTCGTCCAGCTACCTGCCCATACAATATTCAAAGGATAACATCACCTTTCAGGATAGCAATGTATTTACCGGTTTGGAGGGCGGTGTTTTAACCATTTATGTAAAAGACGCCAATACGCAAGGCTGCAACCTGTCGCAAGCGGTCACCATCCCAGTAACGCAAAACCTGCTGACTGCCGATCCATCAATAACCCTCACCGGCAGCAATATCAGCCGCTGGAATGCCGCCTTCAATCCCATCGTATTCACCTATCAGCGTAAGGATTTCGGGGTAACAGGCATCTCGCTTGATACCTTAACAGGCAATGCCAAAGTAGCCGTGAACGGCGATATGAGTGCTATCAGCACCGCTATAACTACCAACCAAACGGTTATAGCAAATGCCGCCGCGCAGGGCATCACCATACTAAACTATCAAAACATCTATATCTACCTTAATGCGGGCGCCTATGTGGGCGTGTTTATGGTGAATAGTGTTGATGGCAATTCACTCATCATCAACACACCTTATACCAGCAGTGCCACGGGCTATGCCAACATCAACATGCTGCGGCCCTATTACAAAGTATTTACCAATATCACTTATGTCGATCCTTTAACCAGCGCCATTACTACCATTACCTCGGTAAACCGCCCCAATGCGGCAGGCATTACCACAGCCGATATCTCCAACCTGCTGCAAAGCCTGCTGCGCGCTAAGGACGACAGCGATTATACCCAGATAAATTTCCGCGATAGCAACCTGTCCGCCAGTTACACCATCCAATATGCCGAAAGTTATGACGATGGCTCGGCAACGGGTAAAACATCGCTATATATTACCATTGCGCAGCTTATTACGTACTGTACACCGCCCGGCAGATCCAATCAAAATACGGCGGCAACCTGGCCGAATATGTGCCATTCTCCACCAATCAGCAAGCCAAATGGATCACCGATTTTGTTGAACCTGCTTACACTATCGGCTACCCATTCGATCTTTCATTTATTTATGGCGAAACGCTTGCAGGCAGGCAATTATATTACCAGGTCACGCTGTTAGACATCAACCGCCAGCCATTGGCGACAAATGCCATCACCTCGTATTTGCTAAATGATGATAGCTCATGGCTTTTAAACCAGGATGCCTCTAAACTCATCATCGCCGCTCAAAGCCTGTCAACCACGCCAATTGTTGAACAGGTAGGCTTAAACAGGCTGCTCATTAACGGCAATTTCGAAAGCGACGCGTACTATTTTACTATCGCCCTGTTTTATAACGATGCGGACAGTAACCCCGTACAAGTTACCCAACTGCAAACGGTACGCATTGACCATACGCCCGATATAAACTCCGTTTACATGCGCTGGATAGGCCTCACGGGCTCGTGGAACTATTACCGCTTCATCTACAACCAGGAGATTTCCCTCGATGTGCAAAACGCTACCATCATCAAAAACTTTATTACCGACTGGCAAAACCAGGATGGTGTGGAAGAAGTGATCAGCAAGGATGCAGGCCAAAAAATGAAACTCACAGCCGAAGACCTCAGCGTAGCCGACATCCGCGGCCTGCAATCCATCAAATACTCGCCCAAAGTGCAAATGATGCTCAGCGCAGGGCCTGTGCAATGGCAAACCGTGGTACTCAACACCGCCACCTTCAGCGAGTACGATACCTTCAACGGCGTAGCGCCATTCAGCATCACGTTCAATATGCCATCAATAAATATACAAACGCAGTGATGGGAAAGTATCAAGTAGTGATTGTGGGAAGTATCAAGTAGTGAGTATCAAGTATCAAGATTTTTTTCTGATTCTGATGCTTAACTCTTAATTGCATTTTACAGCTTCCAAATTCCGTACTTAATACTCACTACTTGATACTAAAAACGATGCCCACACCAATGAACTAATGAACCAGTGAACCAATGAACAATATCCAACTCTTCCTAAACGACAAACCCGTCGACCTATCCGACGACAGCCCCATCGCCCTTACTTTCCAGATCAACGACCTGGCCGAAGTAAAGAACCAGCAGGGCAATACCAGTAACCAGTTCAAGGTGCCGCTTACCCAAAACAATCGCGCCATATTAGGTTATGCCGATGATATCAGCATCCAAAACCCTGCGCTGTCAACCCAAATACCCTATACGCAACTAACTGCAAAGGTGGTGCAAAACGGCATCGAGGTACTGCCCAATGCCATTGCCGAGATCAACCAGATTGATGATGATACCGCCAGCCTCACCATCCTGTCGGGCAATGTTGATTTTTTTGACGCCCTGGGCGGGCAGATAGCTGATATGGGCGATAGCACCAGCCAATGGAGCCAATACGGCGCCGTATTGCCCTGGAAACCATTCGACCATGAGTGGGACTTACAAAATGTGGCAGGCAGCCAAAACCACACGGCCGAAGATGGCTGGATCTATCCCATTGTTGATTATGGCCTCATCAGTCAAGGCGATTTTACGCAACCCATTGATGTGCGCAACCAGCGCCCCGGTTTCTTTATCAAAAAAGCCATCGACCTGCTGGTACAATCAACCGGCTATACCGCTAAAGGCTCCTTATTGGCCGACCCTTTATATCCGCTGCTGATAGCCCAGTTCAGCAATGGTTCTTTTGATCATGGTTTGGATTATCAAAATATCACTAACGAGTTTGCCTTGCTCCAACTCGGGCAAAACCTGAACGCCAGCCACCCTAACGCACAAAACCCCAAAGGCAATATCGGCTGGGGCATAGTCAGCTCAAACTGGGCCGGTCAGTTTATTCCGGGGCATGGTTTTGTGGCCTCCCAGCGCGAAAGCATTTTAATCACCCTAACGGTTCCGCACCTCAGGTTCCAGGGGCATGTAACCGGCAGCCATCCCTCCTATCTCAACATTATTATATGGCTTACAACACCCGGCGAGCCCGATGCCGCGCTGGAACAAATGCAGTTTGATTTTACTTCGGGCTATAACCGTATCTCGGGCGATGGCGGCAGCATTATTGGCTATGTTGATATTTACAATACTACCCTCACCTATTCAACCGAGCTGGCTGTGGGGCAGGGCCTTTACATCGGCTACGAGTTCCAGGGCGATACACCCGCTTCGTTTACCTTGTATGGAAATGCTACCTGGAAAATTGCGGCACAGAACGAAACCGTGCAGTTTGGCCAAACCGTGCAATGCGAACGCATTCTGCCCGATATGTCGCAAACAGATTTTCTTAAAGATACCCTGCAGCGCTTCGGCATTATTTGCCAAACAGATATTTATACCAAAAGCATCACCTTTGCCAGTATAAAAGATATTGTAAGCAATATCCCCGTAGCTGTCGACTGGTCGTCAAAGTGTATCGATCAGGGCAAGCAGGTAAACTTTCAGTTGGGCAGCTACGGGCAGGTAAACCAGATGGAGTATCAAACCGACCCCAACATCCTGCCCCTGAAATTTGGCTGGGATCAGTTGATCATCAACGATCAAACCCTCAGCGCCGTGCCTACCGATCTTATCGTAAGCAAATTCGGCCCATCGCTAAACCGGCCATGGTACGGCGGCACCATAGCGCAAATTACCACCATTGATGCCTCATCCACCAGTACCGATTTTACCATCGGCGTACAACCGCGCTTACTTATCGATCAAAAGCTTAACATAGGCCAGTTGGGTAAAACAGTAACCTTTATGGATGGCAGCGGTGCCACTGTTGTAATTAACGATGTGGTAAGCACCCCCTACTTTTACAAACCCGACGGCCCGTATAACCTTTGCTGGTGCGACATGGATAGCAGCACACAAGGCCAAAAACTGCCCGGCCTGCGCAGTAAGTATTATACCGACCTGCAAAAAATACTGCAGAACACCAAACTGCTCATCCGCTATTTCCTGCTCACCCCGCGCGATATTGCCGCGCTCGACCTGCTCATACCCATCTATCTGCAGCAGCACAACGCCTATTTTTACATCAATAAGGTCGACAGTTGGCGCAAAGGCCAGCCCGTTAAGGTAGAATTGGTGAGGCTGGGCTAAATAATATCCAACACTGAACGCCGAATGTCCAATATCGAAGTTTTACTTCATCATTCGGTGTTCGATGTTGGGTGTTCGATATTAATTCCCCCCACTGGCGCAAGTCTTGTGCGATGGCTAAGGGCTAGGTGACTTGTGCCTTCTCAGACGCGCGGATTTAGATTTAAAGAAGCTTAGAAAAGCCCCGCTGCAAATGACTTACGAAGTTTTTCAAACTTCGTAAGTCTAAAATATACACCGTACTTTTAAATCCCTCCCTACCGGGGCTTTTTAAGTCTCCCCTACCGGGAGAGATTTAGAGGGGGCTTAATTATTTTCAATTAAATTATGCCAAATGGCATTTATTTCATATATTTGAATGTATTAATATTATCCAGGTTTATAGAATGCTATACAGTAAGCCATGTATTAATGCAAGCAGCCAGTTAAACAGTTATTCATCCATTTTAAATTCCAGTTCAACCTAAAAACACAGAAGCAGAGTATGCCAAATGGCATAACACGCCTACTGAAAACAACTTATACTGATTTATAGTGATTATCTAAACATAAAAAAAAAATGTGTAGCCAAACGCGTTTGCAGTGATAGAAAATATGTCTTCTCTTGGAATACTGTATTTTTCTACAAACTTTATCAAATCCTTATAAGCTTGAAAACTCTCTGCTTTTAAAACTTTCATATACATTCTCTTTTTTCAAATATACAAACCTAATTACACCTAATAATTATTAATATGGCAGACGATATAAATAAAAAAATTTCAATCGATATTGAAGTCAGTAATGATGGACAACAACAAATTAACCATCTAAAAACCACTTACTAATTCTAAAATTCAAACTATGCCAAATGGCATACAATGATTGCTATTTTTTAAATAACAATCATACCATAATTTAATTATGCATAAAAAAAAAGAACAAAACCACCATAATCTGCAGTAATAAAAATAATATCCTCTTTCTGAATATTATACTTTGCTGCAAATTTCACCAAATCTCCATGCTTTGAAAAACTTTCTGATCTCAATACTTTCATAAATCCTATGTTTAATATATCCAAAAATAAATTTATACTAAATAACAACTATGGCAGACGATATAAATAAAAAAATTTCTATTGACATTGAAGTCAGGAATAATGGGCAACAACAAATCGATCAATATTCGGCGGCTTTTACCGATTTAAGAAGTACAATTAATGGTTTGGGAAAACCACTAAATGACTTAGCTAATAGTGTTAGCACACTTGGTAACGATCTTTCGAAAGTTGCTAATTAATCAGGTCAGGCAAAAAGTAAATTAGCTGATGTGGCTTCTTCTTTCTCTTCATGGAATAATACAATAAAAATACTAAGTGCTTCATTTGATTTATTTGAAGCATCACTTTCAGCCGGATTATCGATTCTCATTACCTATGGCCCCGAAATTCTCAAATGGGTAGGCAACATGCTCAAGGGAAACACTACTTTAAGCGCACTAAGCCAAACGCTTCGGGATCATAAAAAAGTACTTGAAGCAGTAACTCAGGCAAGGTTAACAGGCGATCAGAATGCACAGGAAGAATTAGTACACTTAAAATTGCTCTACAGTGCTTCACAAGATCAAAAACTATCATTGCAAGAACGTAAAAAGGCAATAATGGAATTACAGGCCGAATACCCTGGTTATTTCGGCAATATGTCTTCTGAGTTAATACTCACTAAACATTTTGCTAATATTTTTTGCAAAACCCAAATCCATTTTTTATTTTTACGGATAAACTTTTAAAAATGAAAAAAATCTTACTTATCACATTATTATTCATCCCCTTATTTAACCTTGCTCAAACCACCAAACCTATTGATGGCTTTTTAGGTATCAAATTTGGCAGCAGTAAAGCTGTTGTACTTGCTGCGATTAGGGCTAAAGGCGGCGTATATGACAAATCAAACAGCAAACAGGATATGCTTTATTTTGAAAACGTTAAATTAGGGCACAGGGAATCCATTGCATTTATTATAAGCTTTGTTAATAATCAGGCTTATGAAGCTGATTATGTTTTCGCTACAGATGTTGAAGCAAAAATCCCAGGTTATTATGCCGACTTAGTAAAAGATTTAAATGATGTTTATGGGCAAGGGAAAACAACCAGGAATTTCACTTCTCCATACCAGGAAGGCGATGGCAATGAACTATTGGGTTTATCGGCAGGGAAAATAGACTTTCATACAAAATGGATGGATGAAAACAAAAATTTTATTGAGGCATTCATTACTACAGAAATGCATGTAGAACTTGATTACGTTGATGAATCCCTTGCTGCTATATACAGGACACAACAAAAAGCAAAAGAAAAATCAGATTACTAAAGTTCAGGCAACTGAATATTTATAAGCCTGCCCAGGCTTATTTTTAAAACCAAACTATGCCAATTGGCATAATAATCACAATTATAATTATGGCAGACGACTTAAGCAAAAACATCGTAATTCAGGTTACCGCCCAGACAGATCAGTTGGAGCAAAGTGTTACTAACCTCAATAAAATTATTGATAACCTCCAAACGCAGCAAAAAGCACTTATAGATACGGGCAATCAAAATTCAGCAGTATTTCAAAACAACGCTGATAAGATTGATATTTACCAAAAAAGCCTTCAGAACGCAAGCAGCCAGTTGAACAGTTATTCATCCATTTTAAATTCCAGTTCCACCTAAAAATACAGAAACAGACTATGCCAATTGGCATATAATAACTTGCACCCAAATTCCAATGATATAATGTGAAGTTATTTACTCTTCAACATAATAAAAAAGAGTATAACCATATTCGGTTTGGGTTATAATCAATATATCTTCTTTTTTGATTGCGTTTTCATTTACAAAGCTAACTACACCTTCAATAGGTGCAAAACCTGCAAACCTTTCTCCTTTTAATATTTTCATGGCTTTATTTAATATGTTTTCTGAGCAAATATATCATCTCAAATCTTTTTTGCTAATATTTTTTGCAAAACCCAAATCCATTTTTTATTTTTACGGATAAACTTTTTTACAATGAAAAAAATCCTACTTATCACATTATTATTCATCCCATTATTTAACCTTGCGCAAACCACCAAACCTATTGATGGCTTTTTAGGTATCAAATTTGGCAGCAGTAAAGCTGTTGTACTTGCTGCAATCAGGGCCAAGGGCGGCGTATACGATAAATCAAACAGTAACCAGGATATGCTTTACTTTGAAAATGTTAAATTAGGACATAGGGAATCCATTGCATTGACTGTAAGATTTGTTAATGATAAAACTTATGAAGCTGATTATGTTTTTGCAACAGATGTTGAAGCAAAAATTCCGGGTTATTATGCCGACTTAGTAAAAGATTTAAATGATGTTTATGGGCAAGGGAAAACCATTAGGAATTTCACTTCTCCATACCAGGAAGGCGATGGCAATGAACTATTGGGTTTATCAGCAGGGAAAATAGACTTTCATACAAAATGGATGGATGAAAGCAAAAATTTTATTGAAGCATATATTAACACAGACATGCAAGTGCAACTTAGCTACGCTGATGAATCGCTTGGGGCTATACACAGGACACAACAAAAAGCAAAAGAAAAATCAGATTACTAAAGTTCAGGCAACTGAATATTTATAAGCCTACCCAGGCTTATTTTTAAAACCAAACTATGCCAATTGGCATAATAATCACAATTATAATTATGGCAGACGACTTAAGCAAAAACATCGTAATTCAGGTTACCGCCCAGACAGATCAGTTGGAGCAAAGTGTTACTAACCTCAATAAAATTATTGATAACCTCCAAACGCAGCAAAAAGCACTTATAGATACGGGCAATCAAAATTCAGCAGTATTTCAAAACAACGCTGATAAGATTGATATTTACCAAAAAAGCCTTCAGAATGCAAGCAGCCAGTTAAACAGTTATTCATCAATTTTAAATTCCAGTTCAACCTCTTTACAGAAAAACCAGTCGCTTATAACAGCATTAACTTCTGCAAAGGATAAATACTCCAAAACAGTTGGCGACAATTCAAAAAAGGTAAATGAATTAAATGGCGCTATAAATACTTTATCCGCTTCAGTTCAGCAACATCAAACCAAAACAACACAAAGCCAAACTGCTATTGATGCAAACAGCAAAAGTTTAGCCGATAACTCGCAGCAAGCCGGAAACCTGCAAGGCAATTTAAGCTCGCTTACCGGCGCCTTACAGCAGCAGCAAAGTGCCGTTGATAGCAGCAAAGGTGCCTTTGATGCGCACAAGCTAACGATGGATCATTTAAAAACATCTTTTGATGAGATAAAAGATGTTTCTGGCGAGTTTGGGCCAAGTTTGCAGGATGCCGCGCAGGGGTTTAACCTCATGAAAACGGGTTTGGCAGTTGTTAAAGATGGTTTAACGGGTGTTGGTACAGCGTTAAAGGCCGATGGCTTTGATTTTTTGCTACAGATACTGCAAATGATATTTGATGCATTTATTAAATCATCAACAGGCAGCAAAGTTTTACATGGTGCCATATCCGCCATAGGTGTTGTTGTAAATAAGGTGAGGGCGGTTTTTGACTTTTTTAAAGATGGTATTATTAACGCGGTGTCCCACCCTGTTGAATCAATTAAGGCATTGGGTAAAATGATAGAACAAAATATCATCAACCGTTTTACAGCTTTTGGTACTATACTTGATGGCATTATCCACCTTGATTTTAAAAAAGTGGCCGATGGTGCCATACAGGCATTTACAGGTGTAACAGGTGCTACTGATAAAATTGGCAAAGCTGTTAAAGATGTTACGGACGAAATAACCCAAACCGGCACCGAAATAGCAAAAGCATATAAATATGGGTTCAGCGGTGCGGGGGAAGCCATGGAAAATTTTAAGGGAAAAGCAAAAAAATTCAAGACAAAACAAAAGCCATCCGTTAATCACGGTAATCGACCTGACAAAGATACTGATGGAACCTCTACTGACATCCCAAAATCAGCACCAAACGACCCAACCTTAAGCGATAGCGATAATGAAGCCTTAAGCACCAAAGTTATTAGCGATGCCCAAAAAACCAGCGATGCGTTAAAACAAATTGAAACTGAACGCCTTAATCAAACCATTGCAAAAAAGGATGCCGACAGGATAGAGCAAGCCGTTAAAGACAAACAATCTGCCCAGCAGCTTAAAGATTTCGAGTTGCAGATGGCCCAGCAAGTATCTTCTGCCGCGTTCTCCATCCTCAGCAACAGCATCAAACAACAATCCGATGCCAAAATAGCCGCCCTGCAAAAAGATCAAACCGCCGAGCTAAGTAACAGCAGCCTAACCGGCGCCCAAAAAATCGCCATCGAGCAAAAATATAAAGACCAGGAGAACCAGATAAAGGCAAAAGCATTTAAAGAAGATCAGGAAGCATCCATAGCGCAGGCCGTTATAAACGGCGCGCTGGCCATCACCAAAGGCACCGCGCAAACAGGCGTACTGGCCGAACTGTACATCCCCACCATAATTGCCGAAACCGCTATTGAAATAGCCAAAATAGCATCCCAAAAACCACCCGCCTACGCCGCCGGCGGCCTGCATTACATGTCCGACGGGCGCGGCGGCCTGCTGCCTGGCTACAGCCGTACCGATAACACAAACGCCCATCTCCGCTCGGGCGAAGGCATAGTAGTATCCGAAGCCATGCGCGACCCATGGGCACGCAACCTGGTAAGCGCCATAAACGTAGGCTTCGGCGGCAGGGATTTCTCCACTGGCAGCACAGGCCGCGGCTTTGCCGTAGGCGGTATCTTTACCGATGGCGGCGATGCCAACCGTTACTATAACCAACCCGTAAACAACCAAAAAAACCTCGCCAATACCATAGCCTACCAAATGGTAAACAACTTCCCGCCGGTATATGTGGATGTTAAAGACATCAACACCCAGCAAAACATACTGGCACAAACCATTAACCGGGTAAATCTATAGATTTCGGATCGAATGTTCGATTTCGAATTTTATCACTTACACATTTTTAAGTCTCCCCTACCGGGGGAGATTTAGAGGGGGCTCAAAAAACGCGTCATTGCGAATGTTTAGAGGGGGATTAAATTCCAATTTTCATAAATGCCCGCATATTCATATTCAGCCTGGTCTTTTGCATCTTCAACTGTTTCATGCCATGTATCAGCAAATTCTATCCATTTATCATTACACCTAAAAAGGTAATAACCCCCATTGGGTTTATATTGACAAATGGCCATTCCATAAGCCGGGCCTTGTAATTCACCCTTTACAAAATGCCTTGTATTCGCGGTTGGCAAACACAGGTTTACAACCGCGTAGCATATCACTTTAGCATTTCCTATGGTATCGGGAATATTTTCTTCAAACATCAAGTAAAACTAAAAACAAAAAATGAACATCCAACTTGCCAACACCCTTTTTGATGAAGGCACATTCACACAAATGTACAAAGCGGGTTTCATCACCGCCAAGGTGTTCCTCTACCGCGAAATATACCTGTGGATCCAGGCGCAAATAAAAACCCGGGGCATCAGCAAACGCCGGGCCGCGTTCGAAGCCGGGCTAAAATTCGCAAAGGATGAACGCACCATCTGGCGCGCGCTCAACAGTTTTAATGAAAAATAACCAAGCATCAACATTACAATTCACTCGCACGAAAAAAAATATTGTTTTTGTAACAACCCGCCATTTTATCCGTCTAAATGATAAACCCCGTTTATCATGAATTGGAAATTTCTGGCAAAAAACAAAACAAACGCACCAAAACCCAAAAAATCAAAAGGCCGCGAATGGCTCGATGCATTGCTGTTTGCCATAGTTGCCGCAACCATTATCCGGGGTTTATTGTTCTCTGCCTACGCTATTCCCTCAGGTTCAATGGAAGGCACCGAGCTAACCGGCGATTACCTTTTTGTAAGCAAGTTCAGCTACGGCGCGCGTATGCCTGTTACGCTGTTCTCTATTCCCTTTACCGAGCCCATGATGTACGGCATGAAAACTTATTATAGCGGCGTACAATTGCCCTATTTTCGCTTGCCGGGCACTACTGAAATAAAAAAGAACGATGTTGTGGTGTTCAACAAACCATCAGAAACCGGCACGCCGGTTGACCAGCGCACCACCCTTATCAAACGTTGCCAGGCCACGCCCGGCGATATATTGACCATTGTAAACGCGCAGGTGTATATAAATGGCAAAGCTGCTTTCGATCCGCCAAAATCACAAACAGACTATGTAGTAGTCACCGATGGGCGCAACATTAACCCGCAGGTTTTTGACGACCTTAACCTGACACTTTTGGAAACCGAAACCGATGGAAAAACATTTGTAGTTGTTATACCAAACAACAACCTGGCAACCTTTAAAAGTTACTCGAACATAAAAAGCGTTACCCCTATAATAACCCCGGCCGGCCACCGCGACCCCGAAGTTTTCCCCTTCAGCCCGCGCTTTAATTGGAACCAGGACAACTTTGGGCCGCTAACACTGCCCAAAAAAGGCATGACTATAAAGCTAAACGATTCTACCGTTACATTATACAGCACCGCTATCGAGCAATATGAACATAACCGCCTCGGCAGATCAGGAGACGGCTTTACCCTTAATGGCAAAAAGGCCGATACCTATACCTTTAAGCTAAATTATTATTGGATGATGGGTGATAATCGCCATAATTCCCTCGATTCACGCTTCTGGGGCTACGTACCCGAAGACCACATCGTAGGTAAAGCCATGATCACCTGGCTCAGCCTTGATTCATCAAAAACGTTCCTCAGCAAGATCCGCTGGAGCAGGGTACTAAGGCCGATAAATTAATTAGGGTGCTGACAAAACAGTGTCAGCACTTTATTAAAAAATAGTCCCGATATTTGAAATGTACCTGATGTTAAGTCCTCTCCTTTCGATAAGATTTAGTTGAGGCTACTGGTCACTTTTTTAAAGTCTCCCCTACTGGGGAGATTTAGAGGGGGCTTTGAAGAGGACTTAGGATGAGGCCACCGCTGACAAAACAGTGTCAGCACTTATTCAAAAAATAGTCCCGATATTTGAATTGTACCTGATGTTAAAATCCTCTCCTTTGGAGAAGGATTTAGGATGAGGCCACCGCTGACAAAACACTGTCAGCACTTTATTAAAAACATATACCGATATTTGAATTATGCCAATCGGCATATAAAACATCACACCAAACAGGTGTAATCACCCAAAAATCGATCAACCAAAATAAGCTTCCGGACTTTCGGTCTTTCCGACTTCCGGACTATAAAACAAACCTAAAATCTCATAGTTAAATGAAAATCTATCTCTACGATACCGACACCGATTGCATAGGCTCCGGCACCTTATCATCTTCCTACATCCAATATCAATTAGAGGAAGCCGCAGGTGAGGATGTCGAGGTACATATCAGCTCAGTTGGCGGCAGCGCGTTTGATGCCATCGCTATTTACGATCTGCTCAAAAAATATCCGGGCAACGTAACTACCTATATTGATGCGCTGGCCGCCTCTGCAGCTTCGGTGGTTGCCATGGGCGGTAAAACAGTGGTCATGAGCAAGTACGCCCTGCTCATGATCCACAAACCCATGGTAGGCTCCGGTGGCAATGCCGATGAGTTGCTAAAAGATGTACAGATGCTCAACATCGTACAATCGCGCCTGGCGCAGATATATGTGGATAAAACCGGGTTGGACGGAGTTACAGTTAACAGCCTTATCAACTCCGTCACCTGGCTATCCGCAGATCAGGCGCTCGATCTTGGTTTTATTGATCTGATCGAGGATTACAGCACCGATATCACCAATAGCGCCCTAATTAAAAACTATACCAACACCGCCCCGGCGGTTTACCAGCGATGCATAAACAAAATCTTAAACAAAAACACCAATAACAACATGAACATGGAAAATCAGCAACTTATCGAAAAAACAACATCGGTTTTGGATAAGATCATGAACTACTTTAAGAAAGTAGTGAACAAACAAACCATTACCGACAAAGGCACGCTGCACCACGCCGGGGCTATGGACGAAGGCACCGAAGTATACCAGGATGCCGATATGACAACCCCGGCAACCAGCGACACCTACACAACCGCCAATGGCAGCCAAATTGCCGTAAAAGGCGGCCTGGTGCAAACGGTTAGCCCGCCATTGTCTGATCCGGATGCCGATCCCGATCCGGATAGTTTTCAGGATGATGACGATGACATGCCCGACAGTAAATTCACAAAAACAAAAGCCGGCGATGTGCAAAACAGGATCAGATCCATCAAAGCCAAGTTGCATGCCCAAAACGCCCTGTTAGGAGAAGCGCAAGCCGCCCTCGCAGCCGCTAACGCCCGCCTAAGCAAAACCCGCGAGGAAGTAAAGAACGAGATCAAATCAAACTTCACGCCCGAAGGTTCCAAACGCAGCAACAAAGCCAAAACCGAACAAACACCCTTCTTCGCACCAACCAGCACACTGGCTAAAAATGCGGTAAAAAAAGCAATCTCTAAATAAGTAGTAAGTATATAGTATCAAGTACGAAGATTCTTTTCTTGACTCTTGAATCTTATCTCTTGATTCATCTTTCACCTGTACTTGATACTTG
>Ga0302306_10001334_pt1 | contig 13513 bp, 10 predicted proteins | sample III_Palsa_E3_1_FD_198761 | JGI IMG/M metagenome (GOLD analysis project Ga0302306, IMG submission 198761) | Peat permafrost microbial communities from Stordalen Mire near Abisko, Sweden - III_Palsa_E3_1 | ecosystem: Environmental > Terrestrial > Soil > Palsa > Peat permafrost | place: Sweden...
CTTATATAGCCTTGTTTAATGCCCTTGGCTAATACATCTTCCAGCGTGCGGATCAAAATATCAGCCTTAAAGTGCTGAAAAATATCCCATGCCTCCGGGTGATACTTTTGCATATCGTGAATTACGATCGGATTGATGCGCGAAAATATTTCTTCGGAACATTTCAGCATATCTATCATCTCCTCCATCACATTGTCCGACTGCCCCATGATCGCGCACATCTGGTCTTCATCTTCCTGCAACTTCTTTTTGGTAAGGGCTATAACCAATTCATTCTTATCCTTAAAAAAATGATAGATGGTTTTTTTCGATATACCCAAATGCCTGGCAATATCATCCATCGTCACACTTTTTATACCTGCTTTTAAAAACAGGTCCTCCGCGCCTTCTATTATTCTGTCTATTGATATCATTTCAATTCGACGGCAAAACTATGGAAACAATTTTAGATTTCAAAGTTTCCATTTGAAATTACTTTTTTCAGACAATCGCCTGGCTTTGATAGTTTGCGGGGAGTAGTTTGCTATATTCAAACTCCCCGTACTGTAAACTGCCTGCCGCAAACTGCGAACTGTTTTATTACCTTTGTAAAAAAATATTAAATGTCTCTTTCTCCTCTTTTAGCAATATCGCCAATTGATGGCCGCTACCATAATGCAACCGCCGAACTGGCTGAATACTTCTCGGAATACGCACTGATCAAATACCGGGTGTATGTTGAAATTGAATATTTTATTGCCTTGTATGAGCATCCCTTGCCGCAACTACAAAGCTTTGATAAAAAACTAACAGAAAAGTTACGGGGCATTTACCGGAATTTTACCGAAGCCGACGCGCAAAGCATTAAGGATATTGAAAAAATTACCAACCACGATGTTAAGGCTGTTGAATATTTTATAAAAAAAGAATTTGACAAGCTGGATATAGCTCAATATAAAGAGTTTATTCACTTTGGCTTAACATCGCAGGATATAAATAATACGGCCATACCCTACTCTTTTAAACTGGCTTTAAAGGAGGTGTACTACCCCTTGCTTGACGAACTGATCGGCCTGTTAAAAAAATACGCGGCAGATTGGGCCCAGATCCCCATGCTGGCGCATACGCACGGTCAACCGGCATCGCCTACCCGTTTGGGTAAGGAGATACAGGTATTTATTGAGCGCCTGGAAAACCAGTTGCATTTGTTAAAGCAAGTACCTTACTCGGCTAAATTTGGCGGGGCCACGGGTAATTATAATGCCCACTACATCGCGTACAGCAATATCGATTGGAAAGCATTTGGCAATCACTTTGTGAACAACATTTTAGGATTGCATCGCTCGCAGTTTACAACGCAGATAGAACATTACGATAATTTTGCCGCGCAATGTGATGCGCTGAAACGCATCAATAATATTTTAATGGATCTGGACAGGGATATGTGGGCCTATATATCCATGAATTACTTTAAGCAAAAGATAAAAGCCGGCGAAGTGGGTTCATCGGCCATGCCACATAAAGTAAACCCGATAGATTTTGAAAATTCCGAAGGTAATTTAGGCATAGCCAACGCTTTGTTTGAGCATTTGGCGGCTAAACTGCCGGTATCCAGGCTGCAACGGGACCTGACTGATTCCACCGTATTGCGCAATATAGGCGTACCTGTTGGGCACACGCTCATCGCCATGAAATCGACCATTAAAGGCTTGAATAAGCTGTTATTGAATCAACCCGCCATTAATGCCCATCTGGAAGCAAATTGGGCGATTGTTGCGGAGGCTATACAAACCATTCTGCGCCGCGAAGGCTATCCGAACCCCTACGAAGCATTAAAGGAGCTCACACGCACCAACACGCATGTTAACGCCGGAACAATCGCGGCCTTTGTGGATACTTTGCAGGTAAGTAATAACGTTAAGGAAGAAATAAAGCTGATAACACCTTTGAATTATACAGGGGTTTGATGTGCGGATGTGCAAATATGCAGATGATAAATTTTCACATCTGCATATTTGAAATTTGCACATCTAAACATCGTCATATAGCAGTCATAACAATATTAAGGCAGTGTTTAAATCAAAAAGCTATTTAAATTTGTTAAGTAATTTTTAAGAGATCATAAAATGAATATCAACGTATATACCGAATCCACTCCTAACCCGGCAACCATGAAGTTCATTGTGAACAAGTTGCTGATAAACGGCAGTGCCGATTTCGCTACCAAGGAAAGCGCCGAACAATCACCATTCGCTAAGGAATTATATAAATTTTCATTTGTTAACGGCGTATTTTTTGCAAGTAACTTTGTTACGGTTACCAAAACCGAAGGCAGCGATTGGGAAGACCTGTTGCCGATATTGAAAGAGTTTGTTAAAGGCGCCGTTGAAGCTGAGTTAGCGGTGCAATTAGAAGAACAACCCGAAGCCGGTAATTTTGAAGGTAGCGATATTGAAGTTAAGATACAGCAAATTCTGCATGATTATGTGCGCCCGGCTGTTGAGTCGGATGGTGGTGCCATCACCTATAAATCTTTTGGAGAAGGTGTGGTTACCGTTGAGTTGCGCGGCTCATGCAGCGGCTGCCCCTCATCTACCGTTACCCTAAAGGCAGGTATAGAAAGCTTGTTGAAACGCATGGTGCCCGAAGTTACCGAGGTGGTATCTGAAGCATTATAAGAACAGTAATTTTTTCAAATTTGGGCGAATTACAGGAATCTGCTTTTTTGAGCGTTCGTGTAATTCGCCTTTATAATTAGTGTAATTCGTACTAATTAAAATATTTTTGAATCGTTTCCAGTAGTTCTCCTGTTATCTTCCCATTGGTTGCCAGCAGTTCTCTGGCTTCAATTACTTCATCTCCACCTTTAAAATTCACTACGGTACCGCCGGCTTGCTTTACAATAATTATTCCAGCGGCAACATCCCAGGCATTCAGGTTATATTCATAAAAAGCGTCGAAACGCCCGCAAGCGGTATAGGCCAGGTCCACCGCCGCCGAACCAAGCCTGCGCAAGCCGTGCGAGCTTTTCATCAGTTCGGTAAACAGGGCGATATATTGCGGTTGTTTGGTAAAATCATAATACGGGAAACCGGTTGCCAGCAGGCTTTTGGCTACCGTAGGTGTATCGCTCACTTTTATCTCGTGGCCATTTAAATAAGCCGGTGAGCCTTTGCTTGCATAAAAACATTCGTCCTGGTTCACCTCGTAAACTACGCCTGCAACCAGCTCAACATATTCCTGCAAGGCTATGCTCACCGAAAATACCGGCAGGCCGTGAATAAAGTTGGTAGTACCATCAAGCGGGTCAATTATCCAGTTAAAACGTTCGGCAAGCTTATTTTTTGTTTTTTCTTCGGTGATGAAACCGGCTTCGGGCAGTACTTTTTCCAGGCCGGCTACTATCATTTGCTCGGCGGTTTTATCCACGTATGATACCAGGTCGTTCAGGCCCTTGTATTCTATTTTTGAAGGATCGAATACGCGGCGCTGCTCCCTTATAAAAGCGCCCGCTTGCTTTGCAACCTCAATTACCCCGTTGGTTATTTGCCTGTACTGCATGGTGCCTTAATGATAAGCTGAATGAAAATAGTTTATGCACAAAATAACTGGCGAAAAATAAGCTCAGGGCCGCTACTACACGGGCAACCGGCGGGTACATTCCGCAGGTTTGTATCAGAATTTTAATAACACCCAGGTTTGCAAAAAAGCCGATAGTTGCTACCGATACAAAACGGATGAATTGCTTATAAGGCGCCAGTTTCGATTCGGAAAAAACCAGGTAACGGGTGATGAGAAAATTAACGATCACCCCCAGGAAAAAGGACATAGCTAAGGAGATGGTAAAATTGCGAACCGTAGCATTAAGGATAGTATATGTTTTTTGCGTGAGCAGGTTATGATAGAACAGGTAAAAAGCTGAAATATCGACCAAAAATCCTGCCCCCGCTGATAGTACAAACCTGGCTATGTGGTTTTTAGATATTTTATAAAGTAATGTATTAGCCATGTTTCGGAATGGCTTTTTTACTTTTTTGCAAACCCGATACAATTAACGCAACACCAGCCATGAACAGCAGAATAGCGATCAGCTGCGCCTGCGGAAAGGATAGGCTGCCGATCTGATACCTTGTATTTACTCTTATAAATTCGATCAAAAAACGTTCAATGGCGTTTAAAACAAGGTATATGCCGAACATAATGCCGGGTGTTTTTATACGATCGCGGATGCTCCATAAAATAAGGAACAATAGTATACAGGTAACCGACTCATAAAACGAAGTTGGATAAACTGGTTGTGGCAAAACATGGCAAAACTTACCAACGCAATTGGCTATCGGCACGCCCTCATCGCCCACATTATGCGGAAAACGGAAGCCCCACATCCAATCCGGGGCCCAACTTAACCAGCCGGGTTTTGGTGCCAGGTTGGGTTTACCCCAATCGCCATCACCGCTCATCTGGCAGCCTATACGGCCAAGGCCGTAAGCCAGCATCATGCCGGGGCCGCCAATATCCAACATGGTTAATGGCTTTATACCATTTTTCCAGGCAATATACAGCACCGCCGCGCCACCGCAAATTAAGCCCCCGTAAAAGGTTAATCCCCTGAAACCGATGAGCATACCAACGGGGTCGGCCATAAATTCGCCCCAGTTTTCCAGCGCGTTAAATATTTTTGCACCGGCAAATCCGCATACAGCCGCCCAAAGTAAAATACTGCCCATCAGTTGATAGGGATGAACTTTTACTTTTTCGGTTTTGGGCTTAGGTAATTCCTGTTTTTTTGATTCGGCGTATGACCAGTAAACCAATATGGCGGCCAGCACTATACCACCTATCCAATTACCTCGTAATGATAGTATAAAGCTTTCTGTATCTTCAAGCAGTTCATGGTAATTAAGGGCGGCATCAACTAATTTATAGCCTATTATAAAGCCAAAAAAACCGTTACCCGCCAATTCAAGCGCTGTTACCGGTTTGCCAACTGTTACTTCTTTTTCAAAAGGGTGTATGTAGCCTAATTTCTCTTTGCGCTTAAATTCCTGCTCAAATGCCCAATAAGCGCCTACAAATGCAATAGCAACAAAAAAACCAAATGTTTGTACGGGCAGGGGAACGTTTATGCCGAAAAGATACTGTAAGAGCGAAGTAATGTTTGGAAACATGTGTTATAATTTGCAGCGAATATAGCTTTTAATGCACTAATATCTCTTCCGATTCTGTTATTTCAACATCACCATCAGGTGAAATTTTTGTTAAACAAACCGTTTTAAGTTCGTTAACCAAAACAGGATCATATTTGGTTTTAACCTTTACATAATTGCGGGTAAACCCGTGCATATAACCATCTTTAATATCACCCTCAAATAGCACTTCATCAGTTTTGTTAAGCTGGGTTTCATAAAAAGCCCGGCGTTTTTTATCTGATAATATGTGCAGCATTTTACTGCGTTCGGCCCGTGTTGAACCGGGTACCGTACCGCTCATATCTTTTGCCAGCGTATTTTCCCTTTCGGAGTAAGTGAATACATGCAGGTAGGAAACGTTCAGGCTATTCAAAAAATTGTAGGTGTCGATAAAATCTTCGCGCGTTTCGCCGGGGAAGCCTACTATTACATCCACGCCGATACAACAACCGGGCATCAGCTCCTTTATTTTTGCTACGCGATTGGCATAAAGTTCTCTTTTATAGCGGCGGCGCATCAGGCCGAGGATCTTATCGGAGCCTGATTGCAGCGGGATATGAAAATGCGGAACAAAGCGTTTGGAAGTGGCCACAAACTCAATAATCTCGTCGGTTAACAGATTAGGCTCAATGGATGATATGCGAATACGGTCAATCCCTTCTACCCTATCCAAAGCCTTAACCAGGTCGAAGAATTTATCTTCGCGGTTACCATCGCGAATGCCAAAATCGCCCAGGTTTACACCGGTCAGTACAATTTCCTTTACACCCGACGCGGCAATTTCTTCGGCCTGCTTAACCGCGTTTTCAATAGTATCGCTGCGGCTGGCACCACGGGCCAAAGGTATGGTACAAAAGGTGCAGGAGTAATCGCAACCGTCCTGAACCTTTAAAAAGGTACGTGTACGGTCGCCGAATGACCAGGCCGAAACAAATTGATTGGCTTCGCTCACCGGCTGATTGTATACTAATGCTTTAGGGGTTTTGGTCAGATCGGTAATATGATCAACTATCTGAAACTTTTCTGCCGCACCTAAAACCATATCAACACCCGGAATATCGGCTATTTCCTGTGGTTTTAACTGTGCATAGCAACCAACAATGGTTACATAAGCATTGGGCGATATTTTAAGCGCTTCCTTAACTATTTTTTTGCACTTTTTATCGGCATTTTCGGTAACCGAACAGGTGTTTATGACAAAAACATCCGGGGTATCTGTAAAATCAACCGTGCTGAAGCCGGCGTTGTTAAAAAGACGGCCAATGGATGATGTTTCTGAATAATTCAGTTTACAACCCAGTGTATAAAAAGCGACTTTCTTATTCATTTCAGGGCGCAAAGATAAGGATTTTCAAATTTTATCTTCATACTGGTATTGTTAAAAAATCAAATCGCAACAATACACAAACAACACCTGCCTTAATAGCTTATTTGTTACATTGTTAAAACAAGGCCTCCGGGCAGCAACACTGCAGTTTATCGGCGTTTGAGCTAAACCCATTTACAAACACAACTTTAAGGAATACTTTTATCCTGAACCTTTTTTAGAGGAGCATGTTACACAGGTAGGATTGCAGCTTACATCAAAAAATATTTTCACAATTAATTAGCAATCAATAGTGTTACATGACCAAAGGCACCCGCAAAATACCCATATTACGATATGGCCTGATCATACTGCTGTTTTGCGCAATGTTTGTAAGTGCATTTTATTTATACCTGCACTACAAAAAGGCGCAAAATTTACGTTCAAACATTGAAAAGCTTATATCGGCACAAGAAAATTCATCCTTGATTGACAGTTGTGTATTGGACCTGTACAGCGCCGATAACAACAGCCGCTTATATACCATTACCGGCGATAAAAAGTACCTGAGAAAATTCTCGACTGATATTGCCAGGATTTCGGGTGTGATAGACAGAATTAAATTCGATAGTAAGGATGTTTCAGACGTTAACCCCGATAAATTCAGGGAACTGATGAAGGAGAAAACTGAAAAAACCGGTAACTATATCAGGCTTAGGCTGCTTACCGATAGTTTAATAAGGTATTCCATAAAAATAAATCAATCGCTTACACATCTTGATCTGCAGGCATCAAAACCTGTTATAAAAGTTGAGCATACCGTTACTATCGATACCATAAAAAGCCAGGATAATAAAACGAAAAAGAAGCTTTTAGGGCGGCTATTTTCGGCTTTTTCATCAAAAAAAGCCGATATACAATCAAAACCGCTTGTTGTTAAAGATACCGTAACCACAACCACCATTACGCCTAAGCTAAAGGGGTTTGTTAATAAAACCGTATATAAAAACTACTACGACAAGCTTAACAAAGTAAATAATAAATTAAGAACCGACGAAGGGCAAATACTCATTATTAATAACAACCTGATTGAGGAGATAATAGCCAGTTTAAAGCTATATAAGGCGGTTGAAGTATTGTACATTAAAAACAGTAAGACCGAGCTGAAAGAAAACCTTGCAAACATATTTTTTGAATTTAAGCAGGTATCAACCATGAACTTTGTCTTTCTGCTTTCCTTATTGATCCTGGTGTTTTATAACATCTGGAAAATCTTCAGGAACGAGCAGGAAATTATTGATTACAGCGACAAGGCCGAACAATATGCCGATTCGAAAAGCAGGTTTTTGGCCGGAATGAGCCACGAGATACGTACGCCCTTAAACTCGGTGATCGGTTTTTCTGAACAACTGGCGCAAGGCGATCTGTCGCGCACTCAGCAGGAACAGGTGGACGCCATCAGGAGATCATCAGAAATGCTGCTGGAACTGGTAAATGAAATACTGGATTTTTCGAAGTATGAAACCGGCAAAATGAATTTTGACAGCGCGCCCTTTATGCTTAGCCATGCTATTGAGGATGTATTTACCAGCATGAACATACACGCGCTTAAAAAGAATATTTTGCTGCAAAATGATATTGACATTGCCGATAGCCTTTGCTGCGAAGGTGATAAAATGCGCCTGAAACAGGTAATAATGAATTTACTGGGTAATGCCATTAAATTTACGGTTAAGGGGCAGGTAACCTTAAAGGCTTATGTTATAAATAATACGGCGGATGACCTGTTATTAAAAGTAAGGGTTACGGATACCGGTTTAGGGATTGATAAGAATGACCTGCCGTTTATTTTTGAAGAATTTTCGCAGGTGGCAACGGCACAAAAGGCCACCCGGCATAAAGGAACCGGTTTGGGGCTGGCTATTTGTAAAAAAATTGTGGAGCTGCAAGGCGGCAAAATAAACGCGAACAGTGTACCGGGGCAGGGTTCGTCATTCAGTTTTGAGATACCATTTAAAATATGCAAGAATATAGAGGATGTAATTACGCAGGATTTAAGCGATGAGCTAATGGCCGAGCTGGTGAAAGATAAAAAGGTTCTGTTTGCCGAGGATAACCAGCTTAATGTGCTGCTGGGCACCACCATATTAAAAAAATGGAAGATAAACTGTGATATTGCCTATAACGGATATGAGGCGATGATGCTTTTTGAAAAAAATCAGTACGACCTGATACTTACCGATATACAAATGCCGGAAATGAACGGCCTCGACCTTACGAAGCACGTGCGTAACCACCCTGATACAACACGATCAAACATCCCGATAATTGCTTTAACTGCCAATGTGATGAAAGAGGACAGGGATATTTATTTTAACGCGGGTATTAACGATGTGGTACTAAAGCCATTTTTAGAAAAGAACCTGATAGAAAAAACCGCCCTAACCATACAAAACAGCGAAACCGCATTGCGTTTTATGGCATAGTGGGGAAGTGAGTCAAGAATTAAGAGTCAGGAGCCACTGTTGTCCGGTAAAAATAAGAAATAGAATTAAAATAGCTTTTTAATTTAATTCAGGGGGATTTGTAAATAGTTTAAAAAACAAAGTCCCCTTTATTTAGGTTTTGAAAAGCGAGAGCTGGTAGGTATTGATCTCGCGTTTATATCCTATGATAGCTTTTTCAGGGTTCACAAGAAATTTGATCAGATCGATATAAGTCCCAAGATGTTGTCTTATAAGCCCTGCAACGTTAGCAAACGACCATTTTTTACTTTTCTTTAACCTATCTGCTTTATCTTTTACAACTTTGACCAGCAAATCTGCAATTAGCGTGCACCAAAGTTGTATTTTGATAGCATTTTGATTGTCTCCGAGGAAATTGCTAAGCTGAAAGTTTTGCTTGATGCGCCTGAAGAGTATTTCGATCTGCCATCTTCTTTTGTAAATGCCAGCAATTATTAGTGCATTGAGTTCGAGGTTATTCGTAAGAAATTCAAATTCTCTGCCTGTTTCTTCATCATAATAAGTAATTATCCGGGCATTTTGCAAGGGCGTCTTATTAGCCTTTTCAGGAGTGCCTAAAATAACATTTTTATCACTTCGTAGGCCGTGGGCAACCATCTTTTCGCTTACGGGTCTTTCTTCCAGGCATTCCCATCTGGCCCTTTTATGCAGCCTGGTTACCCAGGTAATTCCTTTTTTAGTCCAATCAGCCATTGGAATATAACTATTGTAACCCTTATCCATAACCAGGATTGAACCTTTGGGCAGGTTTAGCTGCGGCATAATGCCCCTATCATTAGCTGAGGCTGCCGTAATATGAACAAAACAGGGGACGTTATCTTTAGCCTTTATCAAAACATGAGCTTTAACGCCGCCTTTCTTTTTTCCGTTGGCATTAGCATTACCACAAGCCTTAAAAATCTCGGAAAACAAAGTTATTGTTGTTGAATCGACGATAAATATTTTATCAGACAGCTTACCCTTGGGCAGGCTGTCCGGTAAAACCCCAAAATGATAACGAAAAAGTTCATGATATAGATCCTCGAAAAAAATCGCGCCGCGCCGCTCATTGGCGTCGGCAAGCGTACTTCTGCGGGGAGTATACACCATACCAAGATGATGCAGCCGATGGGCATTCACCTGGAGCCCTGTTATTAGCTCCCTAAGCGATGTACAATGATGAAAACAGCAAAAAAGCATCGTCACCAGGTGGTCGTATGCTTTAAATTTCTTGCAATAGCGGTCAGAATTATGCTTGCGAGCAAGTCGGTCTACTTTGCTGCGAGATATATAAGAAAGTAATTGGTTAAATATCGGCTGTCCGGTAAAAAATGTACTTTTGGGCATAGTTTGCTTTTTGAGTGTGGTAATTCAAAATTAAACTATGCAGGGGCTTAGGCCCCTGTCTTTTTTCGCTTTTTTATTATTTACCGGACAACAGTGATCATGGAATTATCAGTCGACCGCAGCCTTCGCCACTGGTGGGTGTTTTTATTAAGAGGGATACTTTTTATACTGGTGGGTATTTACATGATCGCTTCGCCCCTTACCAGTTTTGTGGCGCTGGGGTTTTTCTTCGGCCTGGTTATTTTCGTAACCGGTTTGGCCGAATTGCTTCACGCCACCCGCAACTACACCTCACAGGGCAACCGCCGCTGGCATTTGGCGCTGGGTGTTATTGATATTATATTGGGAATTGTGCTAATGGGGCATGTAGCGGCCGGTGTGGCCATATTGCGCATTATTGTTGGCCTGTGGTTCATATTTCGCGGCATCTCGCTGTTCAGCTTTTCGCGCACGCTCCGCAGTTCATGGATGCTGAAACTGGGTGCTGTGGTAACCTTTATATTCGGCCTGCTCATTTTATTTAACGCGGGGTTTGGCTCTTTTACCATCATCCTGTTTATTGCCATAGCTTTTATCATTACCGGCATTTTTAATGCCTGGCTGGGCTTTAAAATGAAAAAAGGCGGCTTGCTGCCTTAATTCAGGTTGATGGTTTTTAGGCTTGCTTTATATAAGCTGGGCGTTATACCTTCTGTTTTTTTAAAGGCCCTGCTAAAATAGTTCAGGTTATTAAAACCGGCTTTAAAACATATTTCACTTATGCTGTTATAAGGGTTATTCATTAGCTGCTTAGCTAATTCCAGGCGCTCTTTAATAATATAATCCACCGGCGATATTCCCAATTCGTGCTTAAATGCTCTGAAAAAGCTGGCCTTGCTCATAAATGCCATCTGGCTTAATGCATCAATGTTCAGTTTGCCGGTAAGGTTATTTTTAATGTACTCCAGCACATAGCAAAACCGGCTGCTGCCCGATAGTTCATGCGGGTTAGCGTGTATCTCATGCAGGTTTTGCATCTGCATAATGCGGATCAGCAATTCTTTCAATGTTAAATTAGCCAGCACATCCTTAGTTAGGGCATCGCCGGTACTTATGCGTATGAGTTTATTGATCAATTGTGCCAGTTCGTAATTATTAAAAAAATGGAACTGATCATAATGCAGCCGCCAGGTGTTTTTATCTTCGCGTGGATAATTCTCGTTCAAAAAATCAATAGTGCTGATGATCTCCTGCTGATTAATAGCCAATGCCGTGCATTGCGATGGCTGGCTGGCCGTAGCTTCCGGGAAATCAATGGTCATGGTGATGTTGGGCGGCACTATCACTGTTTCGCCGGGCAGGTAATCAAAGCCTGGTTTATCAAACAGGTGCATCACTTTTTTACCGCGCAGCATGCTGGTTATCACCAGGTCGCTAAAAGTTAGGGGCACAAGCTCGCTGCGCTGGTAGGTTTCAAATACATTCAACTCGCAATGGTTCAATGTATAAGCCTTGCGGTTCTCTACCAGGGTCATTACTTTGCTTCCGTTTGAAAGGGCAATCGGAGATAACAGGTTTCTATTGGTCATTGGCCGACGATTTCCTAAGCAAATTAGGCATAGTATTTAGCATTAACAAGCACTTGTAAAAATTGACACCATCGTGCTATTATTTGATAGCATTGTGCAAATGCAGGCAGGTGCTTCCGCCTAATTTAGCCTCACCATTTTATATCCAAAACTTAAAAAACATGAGTGCTATTTCAAAACCGACTTTTAAACCAAAGTACGACAATTTTATTGGCGGAAGATTTGTCCCTCCCGTCAAAGGCGAATATTTTGATAACATCTCGCCTATCGACGGCAAGGTTTTCACACAGGCGGCCCGCTCGGGCAAGGAGGATGTTGAGCTTGCTTTAGATGCCGCGCACGCGGCCTTCGCCACCTGGGGCAAAACATCAGCCGCCCATCGCGCGGCGCTGCTGAACAAGATAGCCGATATTATTGAAACCAACCTGGAGTATTTAGCTATTGTAGAAACCATTGATAACGGCAAGGCCATCCGCGAATGCCGGGCTGCCGATCTGCCGCTGGTTGCAGATCATTTCCGCTATTTTGCCGGAGTTATCCGTGCCGAAGAAGGCGGCATATCCGAGCATGACGAGTACACGGTTTCCATCTGCCTTAATGAACCCCTGGGCGTTGTTGGCCAGATCATCCCCTGGAACTTCCCGCTGTTAATGGCCACCTGGAAAATTGCTCCCGCCCTTGCCGCAGGCAATTGCTGCGTGGTGAAACCCGCCGAGCAAACCCCTACCTCCATTATGATACTGATGGAACTGATACAGGATGTATTGCCGCCGGGGGTATTAAACATTATCACCGGTTTCGGGCCCGAGGCCGGCAAACCTCTGGCCTCATCGCCACGCATTGCCAAGGTATCCTTCACAGGCGAAACTACCACCGGGCGCTTAATTATGCAGTATGCTTCTGAAAATTTAATTCCCGTTACTATGGAGCTCGGTGGTAAATCGCCTAATATCTTTTTTGAATCTGTTGGCGATGCTGATGACGAATTTTTTGACAAAGCGGTAGAAGGTGCCGTTATGTTTGCCCTTAACCAGGGCGAAGTATGTACCTGCCCTTCGCGTATGCTGATACACGAGAATATTTACGATAAATTTATAGCAAGGGTAATTGAACGCACAAACGCCATAAAAATGGGCGACCCATTGGATGGCAGCACCATGATGGGTGCTCAGGCCTCAAACGATCAGTACGAAAAGATACAATCATACCTGAAAATTGGCCGCGAAGAAGGTGCCGAAGTTTTATGCGGCGGCGAGGTGAAAAAATTAGACGGCGAATTAAGCGGGGGCTTTTACATACAGCCTACCCTGTTTAAGGGCCACAACAAAATGCGCATCTTCCAGGAAGAGATATTTGGCCCGGTTTGTTGTGTAACCACCTTTAAAACCACCGAAGAAGCCATTGCCATAGCCAATGATACCCTTTACGGTTTAGGTGCAGGCGTATGGACAAGGGACGCGCACGAAGTTTACCAGGTGCCGCGCGCTATACTGGCGGGCAGGGTTTGGGTAAATAATTACCATGCCTACCCGGCACACGCGCCATTCGGCGGCTATAAAAAATCGGGCTTTGGCCGCGAGAACCATAAAATGATGCTGGGGCATTACAGGCAGACCAAGA
>Ga0302306_10001335_pt1 | contig 13511 bp, 17 predicted proteins | sample III_Palsa_E3_1_FD_198761 | JGI IMG/M metagenome (GOLD analysis project Ga0302306, IMG submission 198761) | Peat permafrost microbial communities from Stordalen Mire near Abisko, Sweden - III_Palsa_E3_1 | ecosystem: Environmental > Terrestrial > Soil > Palsa > Peat permafrost | place: Sweden...
GATCCTTCAGCGAGTTAAAATTATAACTCTCATTGGCAACCAGTACGCTCATAATTTGCAGGCGTATGCGGTTCTCAAAAGCTTTATCAAAATCAGTCAGCGTTATTTTCACGGTCGTATTTATAATACATAATGGTGCCGTACAAAATGTGCAGTACACCAAAACCCAGTGCCCAAAGCAATAAGCCGTAAGCGGGCATCATCAAAGCTAATAAACCTAAAATAACATCCAACAGGCCCAGCCATTTTACATCGCCATAGGTATATTGGCTTGCCGCCACTAAAGCCAGGCCATAAAAAATGAGGCAGGCAGGTGCAATTACCATGTAATAATGCTGCCATAACAGTATGATAATAAAACATCCGCCGGTTAATAAAGGGATCAGGCCGCTGCTTAATAAGGCGCGGCTACTTTGGTTCCATACGCTTTGCCTGTTGCGGTGCGCCTTGCGGCTGGTTAGCCAAATGCCGGTGCCAATTGATAGCAGGAGCACGGCAGCGGCAATAAGCAGGATGATAAAGAGGTAGTTAACATTGCTCTTATTAAATAGCTCCTTACCGGGTTTATCATCCGGTATAAATACATACGGTTTTAAAAATTCGGGGATGATATTGTACGCAAGCCATGAGCCTATCAGGGCGTATATGCCCGCCATTACACCCGATAACCCGCTCAGCGAAATAAACCGGGTGGAACGCTCCATTATGTTTTTAATGGAACTGATCTCATCATATACTTCTTTGTTCTCCATATAAAGTACTTTGAAATACAAAGTAAACTAAAAGTTTTTATTCCGGCAATAGTTTGATCGCAAAAAATGAAATTATTTTTACTTGCTATCTGGGCTTGTACTTGCAGCTGGCTATCACTTCGAGCACCTTAACCGTATCGGTGTATAAATGATCGTACAAACCGTTTTCCAGCACGTTTTTTCTGATGAGCTTGCTGCCCATACCAACGGCGCAAACCCCCGCATGGAACCACTCGCATATATTGCCATGCGTAAGATCAACCCCGCCAGTAGGCATAAACAACTGCCCGGGGAACAAGTCGCGTATCGATGCTATAAAATCAGGCCCCAGGATATTAGCCGGGAATATTTTTATTAACGCGGCCTTATTTTGCTGTGCCAGGTGTATTTCGGTAGGCGTCATACAGCCGGGTATCCATAACATGCCGTGGCGGGCCGCAATTTGTGCCACCTCCACACTCACTATGGGCGATACTATAAAATCGGCCCCGGCAGCAATAAAGGCCTCCGCTTGTTCGGCGGTTTTTATGGTGCCGATGCCCAGGTACAGGTCGGGCATTTCCTGCTGCTGCGCTTTTTTCAGCAGGGCAAAATTATCAAGCGCCTCTTCGCCGCGATTGGTGTATTCCAGTACCCTTACACCGGCTTTGTACAGCGTTCGCGTTGTTTGCAGGCTTACCTCCGCGTCTTTATAAAAAAATAACGGCAGCATCCCCTGTGCCAATATGCCGTTTAGCGATTGTTGTTTACTACTCATCATTTTATGGCTTTTTTAATTTGGTCTACAGTTTGGTTGGTGGCGTCGCTTTCAATAAACAATTTTTCAAATGCGGCGGCGGTGGCAAATTCAAGCGTATCAGCCGGGCTCATCGCATTGTTAAAACCATAAATAAGGCCGGCCATAAAACAATCGCCGCTGCCCACCTTATCCACAATTCGGGTGGTTTGGTAGGGGTTGGAATGATAAAAGTTATCTCCCGTATATAAAGTAGTGTAATAGTTGATCTCATCGCCACCATCAAACCTGAAGGTATTGGCCACCACCTGGCAATTATCGTATTGCTGTATAATTTGATCCGAGGCGAGCTTCGCCGCGTCAAGGTACCCGCTTTTTTCCGTCCGCTCATTTATTCCGGCCGGTACAGCTATACCCAGCATCGTTTCCGCCGCCCAAATGTTACCCATCACCAGGTCGCAGTATTGCACCAGGTCCGGCATCACCTCCAGCGGCGATCTGCCGTATTGCCACAGCTTTGCCCGGTAATTCAGGTCGACCGATATGGTGATATTTCTTTTCGATGCCGCTTCCAGCGCTTCTTTACATACATCGGCAGCCTTTTGGCTCACCGCCGGGCAAATAGCGCTAAAATGGAACCAGCTCACATCCTCCAAAATCATATCCCAATCAACCATACCGGTTTCAAGCCCGGCAAATGCCGAGTGCGCGCGATCATAAATGAGAGCATTGTGCTTCATATCCCTGCCTTTGGTTAAAAAGTACAGCCCAATGCGTAGGCCATCATAAAATACCGGCCCGGTATCTATGTTTTTTTTCTGCAAGTAAGCGATGATCTGGGCCGATAGGTGGTTGCCAGGCAATACCGTAAAATATTTCGACGGCAGGCCCCACAACGCCAGCGCCGTGGCTACATTCAACTCGGCACCGCCAACGTAGAATGGCAATACATTATCGTCGAGCCACTGGCCCTCCGCATCGGGGCATATCCTTAGCAATAGTTCGCCAAACGATAATATGGCGCCTGCCTGCTTTTTATTTTTGAACGGATATTCCATTGCCTGTTAAAATTAAAATAAACTCCTGCTGATGCCCATTTCCAGCCCGCGCAATTCTGCCAGGCCCTTGAGCCGGCCAATAGCCGAGTAGCCGTGATAAGTATTGTATTTAAAATCGTCCAAAATCTTATGCCCGTGATCCGGCCGCATGGGGATGGCTATGTCATTGCGGTTGCTATCCAGGCGTTTCTTTTGTTCCAGGATGACGTTCTTCATCACCGCGTACATATCGGTGCTGCCGCCCAGGTGTTCGGCCTCATAAAAGCTGCCATCGGCTTCGCGCTGTACATTACGCAGATGTAAAAAATGAATATGCGCGCCCAGGCGTTCAACAATGCCCGGCAGGTCATTCTCCGCCCGCGCCCCTAATGATCCGCTGCAAAAAGTGATCCCATTACTTGGCGAGGGGCAATAGTTGATCACATCAAGCAGATCCGCTTCGGTAGAAACCACCCTCGGCAAGCCCAGTATCGGGAACGGCGGGTCATCCGGGTGAATACACATTCTTACGCCCGCCTCTTGGGCATGCGGCACTATCGCCTGCAAAAAATAGGCAAGGTTTTGCTTTAACTTTTCAGCATCCGTACCGGCATACTTTTGCAAGTGAACCTTAAATTCATCCATGCTCAAAGTTTTGTTGGTGCCTGGCAGGCCCGCCAGTATGTTATTGCTTAGCTGCTGCTTTTTATCCAGGCTGAAACTATCCAGCAATTCCTTTGCCTTTTGCTGCTGTGCAGTGCTAAAGGTAGTATAAGCACCTTCGCGCTCCAGTATATACAGGTCGAATGCGGCCAGTTCAGCCATGCTGCACCTCAGTGCCGAAGCATGGTTGGGCAGGCGATAGTCCAGGTCGGTACGTGTCCAGTCGAGCACGGGCATAAAGTTGTAGCACACCACGTTAATACCCGCTTTAGCCAAATTTTTGAGGGTATTGATATAATACCCGATGTATCTGTCGCGATCAGTGGCAGCTGTTTTGATGCTTTCGTGTATGTTTACGCTCTCCACCACGTTCCAGTCCAGCCCGGCGGTATTGATGAGCGCCTTGGTGTTGTTTATCTCGTCCAGGCTCCATTCTTCGCCCACGGGGATATGATGCAGGGCCGTTACCACGCCCGTAGCGCCCGTTTGCCTTATAGTTTGTAAAGTAACCGGGTCCGACGGCCCAAACCAGCGGAATGTTTGAATTAAGTTAAGCATGCTGAATTTATAGTATGCTAAATTAAGAGGTATTTGGTTAAAAAACCCTGTTTTACACCAATAATTGACAGTAAATAAGTTTTTTGAAATAAGCACTTGTGTAAACCCAAAATCTCCTTATATTTGCCAACCCAAACGGAGTGGTAGTTCAGCTGGTTAGAATACATGCCTGTCACGCATGGGGTCGCGGGTTCGAGTCCCGTCCATTCCGCTGATTATGTTATCAAAAACATCAAAAAGGCCTTTAATCGTTGATTAAGGGCCTTTTTCGTTTTACTACTCTACCAAAACTCGCATTAAAACACATAATTCTATTGCGTCATTCATTGCGTCATTTCAAACCTGAAAAAAGACGCAATGAAAATTGCATAACGAATTAGTAATGAGCATGTCCAGCGCGTGGACATCTTGTTTGGACAATGATCTAAACCGACATTTGTTTAACCTTTTAAATGTTAGTTTATGTTAGAAAAAAGCTTCGGACTACTTTTTTATCTGAAACAGTCCAAAAATCAAAAAAAAGGCCCAATGTACATTTACCTAAAGATCACGGTGGACGGTAAATCGGTCGAAGTGTCCTCTAAAAGGAAATGGGAATCCGCCAAATGGAACTCGTCAGCGGCAAGGGCCGTGGGCACAAGGGAAGACGCCAGAGAATTAAATTATTACTTAGACGCATTGGAGCAGCAGATTTTCCAGGCTAAAAGGTCATTGATTGAGGCTGAGCGTGAAGTTTCGGCACAGGCAATTAAGGATATCCTTACCGGCAACGTCGAAAAACGTAAGAAAATCCTGGAAGTATTCAGTTTGCATAATGAGCAAATGAAAGCATTGGTAGGCGTTGACTTTGCGCCGAGCACGTTGCAACGGTACAATATTTCCTACAACCACACACGGGATTTTATTAAATGGAAGTATGGGGCGAATGATAGGGATATCAAAGATCTTGACCATGATTTCATTTCTCAGTACGCATTCTGGTTAAAAACCGTCAGGAACTGCGATCACAATACCACCATGAAATATTTGGTGAATTTTAAAAAGATAGTCCTGATCTGTGTAAAAAGCAAGTGGCTGCCAGGTGATCCATTTTCCAATTTCAAATTAACGAGAAAGCAGGTAGAGAGAACCGCATTGACGGACGCAGAACTGCAACGGATTGCCGGAAAGGATTTTGAAAATGTAAGGTTAAGTAATGTCAGGGATATTTTCCTTTTTAGCTGCTATACCGGGCTGGCTTACGTTGATGTCAAAAACTTAAAACGGGTAGATATACAAAAAGGCGTGGACGGGGAACAATGGATATTCATTAACCGGCAAAAAACGAACGCCTTATCAAGAATTCCTTTGTTAAAGGAGGCGTTGAGAATTATTAAAAAGTATGAAAAACATCCGAAATGTATAGTCAACGGCGTAGCATTACCGGTGCTGACTAACCAAAAAATGAATTCTTATCTTAAAGAAATAGCCGATTGCTGCGGTATTCATATGGAACTTACCTATCATTTGGCCCGGCATACCTTTGCAACGACGGTGACCTTAAATAACGGAGTACCTATCGAGACGGTATCGAAAATGCTGGGACATGCCACGATAAAGCAAACGCAGCATTATGCAAAGACACTGGATATTAAAGTCAGTGAAGACATGAACAGGCTTAAAAAAAGATTGGTTAGAAAAAGGCCAGCGTTAGTTTAGTTAAAGAAGGAAGCATAAGATGATTATTGTCTTATGCTTCCTTTTATCATTAATAAAAGGAATGGAAATTTGCCGGAACGGCATTAAAGAGTGAGAGACAGGACAAAGCCCCATTGAATACTAAGGGATAATTTCAATAACGCTACCCGCATAACAGTCATAGGTAGGCCTGTAAAGAATATAGCCAAAATCACATAACTGACTGATACACTTATGGTAGGTTGTTATACTGCCAAAGTGGGCCTTTGACATTAATTTTTTTCGCGAAATTTTCACTTGTATTTGGAAACCCGCCTGCTGCCATAAAATAAGCATGGCAACATACAAACTGATATGCCATACGGTTACGCGGGGGTCTTCAGTCATCTTGCTATAGAGTTCTGAAATAAGAGGTTTCTGTGGCATCATTATTTATGTTTACCACTAAGCATGTTTTGAATATCAGTGAGATTATAAAAATGTATTCCACCTATCTTTTGGGATTTTAGTTTCCCGCTGATCCTTAAATTTTGAACTGTGCCCGTCGAAACTTTGAGCATTTTTCTGACATCTGCACACCTGAGCCATTCTTTGGCTTCAGTTTTATTGCTGCTCAGCAAAGCCCTGATGTCATTCAATAATGTCTGTCGAAAGGCTTCGAGATCGTCTTTGGTGATTATTTCTACCGCCATGGACTATGAATTTAAAATTGAGATACGTTACCCGGCTGCTGCGGGACGCTGTTATAAGACGGGTTTTTTACCCGGGAGAGAAGCGGCCTATTTCGAGCCGTCAATAAATTTCTTTTTTGTCCTGGCGCGTACCAGGTCATATTTGGGAGGGATGACCTCGGCATAAAATCCCCGGTAATTGAACCGGTGCTCACCGCGCAAATAGCGATTGACAAAGACAGTATAATCGTCATCGGGCGTTGCTACCTTCCTCCGGTAGTGTTCCTTTACGAAGTGGACCATCTGTTTTTTATTTTCAAACTTCATGAGTGAAGTTTTGTAGAGCTCCGAAAGTATTTGCGGCTCAATCGGCACGATCAGGCCGATGTTGTCATATTCTTTGATGTAAATAGACCATTCGTAATACATTGACATAGCGACCTGGTAGGACATAGCGATCAGTCTCATTACATCAACGATTTGTTCTTTAGGTAATAAGGTAACCGCATTGGGGGGCATCGTATAATTCGGATGCAGTGAGATAGGGTTCGGTATTTCTGTAAAAGATACTTTATCCGCGGTTTCGGCCTTTGTCCCTAATGCGAAAAAGCCTTTATTGAACTCGTACCCGTTTTTAAAACCATAAAATGCCTCCGTTTTTTTGTTGTAAAACGCGGACGAAATTTCATAAGCATATTGGAGTTTAGATCTTAAGGCTTGTTTCGTGCGGATATCAAGCTGCTTGACCTTGTTGAGTTGTATCGTTTCTTCGAAAGTCATTACCTTAATGTTCAGATCAGGGAAAATTTCGGGCGTAGCCTGTAGATCCGTAAAGGGCCTGAAGAATCTTACACGGTTGTTTAATGCATCGTCGCCGCCTGCCATCAGGTAGGCTTTGTCGAAATGGTTGCGTGTTACGAGTGGCAGATATTCGGCCAGCCGCATCTGATTAAAATTCTGCTGTATCATCAGCATGGCCCATTCGAGGCGGTCAATAAAGTCAGTACCAATAAAATCGTTGGTAACCGCCTCACTGAATTTCTCCTCTGAAAGCGCAAGGTCTTTATTCAATAAACTTGAATTTTTCATAAACTTTAGGTTATGGAATTAAAAATTGATGAGTTATTAATTGCAATAAGCAAGGGCGCCCAGCGTTGGAGCGACCTGGGGATGTTCATTATGACCTGGGATTCTACCGGCCGCGTTTATGGGGTTGGGTTTCGTTGTTTAGCGAATTTTCGGCGGCAAGTCTTTTGTTGTTCTGAATGTACTCCGGCAGTCCGGTTTCAGACAAAGGGGTTACCTTTGCCTTGAGGTTCATCTGGAAAGGATGCTCAACTAACAAATCAGTTTCTCCTATGCCATATTCCCTTGCGACAGCAATAGGATCGAGCCTGGCTTCACAAGGAATTTCAAGAACGACCACGTTTTCCGGCAATTCCAGGAGATTTTCATCGGGTTCAAATAATTCGTGTGTTCCGGTATGATAAAAGCAAAGGTATTCTTCCCCGCTATCGGACATTTCCATGTCCCTTAAACTGATATGCTTCCAGGGTAATTCTGTTTCCCTAAGCTCTTTTAAACGCCAGTCTATGGTAAAGTCTGTACCGGCCAAATCAATATGCGGCAGTTTTCCGGATAGCCTCATGGCAAGATTTTCATCGCCGAGGAAAAATCCCCACCCTTCCTTTTGGCTCATGATATTCATGCCGCTTAGGTATTCGGCGGTTATTAAATCGCTATTATTAATCAAATGGGTAGGTATTATCACCTCTGTTAATGCACCACGAATATTATCAAGGTCGATCTTTTCAAATCTTGCGATGGCTTTGGTGATAAATTGATAGCTATAATAAGGGCCTTCCTCTTTCAACTCGTCGAATGCGATTTTATAATTGGGCTGGTTAAACTGGCGCAATTCGCGCTGCACCGGGTCAATCACAAAAGGGATTGAGCCAATGACCAGGATTGTTTTTTCATTTTCCATCATGTATGGGTCTTTAATTAGGTTCCGGCATTGCAGATTTTAAGTAACTGACCGGACGTGTGAAGCGTGATTAGAAAAAGAGTTATTAAAAAGAAAGCCCCAAACGCTTGCGGCAGGGACTTTCAACCAAAGGGACATGATTGGCAACAAACCATTCAGGTTTGTTTCACGAGTACGTCGGGAAATTTGTTATTATTGTATGTTCTGAACGATTATCGGGCAATTCTCATCTTCGCTGACCGCCTGGCAGCCGTCACGGCAGATTTGAATATTTGTCAGGAGTTGCTGGCGTAATTGTAAAAGGTCATCGATCTTGTTATCAATTACCGCAATTTTTTTATTTATACGGCCCCGTACTTCATCGCAGGTGGCGCCATTAACTGCAATTAAAGAAAGCAGGTCAGCGGTTTCATTTAAGGTAAAGCCAAAGTTCTTGATCCGCTTGATCGCGTTTAGCCGTTCCAAAACGGTTTCGTCATACTCTTTGTAATTATTTTCCCGGCGCTGTTTGCGCCCTATGCTGATCAGCACTTCCTTTTCGTAAAAACGAATGGTATCTCTTGACAGGCCGGTTTTTGCTGATAATTCCCCGATTAACATTTTGTTGCATTTAATGCTTGACAATGGACTATACTCCATGGTTTACTTTTGTAAAAGTAATTAGTTTATGATTTAATGCACCAGACGGATGAAATTGATTGGGTTATCTTTCTTATTACTTTTATTCAGCAGGAATTCTATCGCTCAAAACAATCCTGGTGACAGCACAAGCTTAAAAGAAGGTGTCGCAGTTGGTGAGATCGGAGGAGCCTCTTCCACGGATATTAAAAGCGGCAAATCGAGCTTTGGTTATAGTCTCTCCATTGAAGCTACGCCGGTAGCGAACTGGCTTGAAGTTGAATTAGGTGTGTCTCCAACCTACGGTGCCTATCATAAAGAAACCGATATAGATTTTCTGTTGAAGAAACCATGGACCTTTTCTTCGAAACTGGAGTTTATGTTGGGCATTGGCCCGGAATGGGCAAATGCAACTGACCACGGCATAACAACCCATTCCTGGAACGGTGAAGTCGCATTGGATTTCATGTACTGGCCTTTCAGAAAACATCAATTAGGCTTTTATGCTGAACCGGGTTATGTGTACGGTTTTAATAAAGCGCATGAGCAATCGGCGGAAATCAGTGCAGGTTTGCTCATCAATATTCCATAAGGAAAAAAGAAAGTCCCAAACGCTCGCCGCCGGGACTTTCAACCTAAACCTTATCACAATATGCAGGCAGGTCGCCCGCATTTGAATGTCGCAAATTATAAATAATTATGTATTTTTTTAGTATTGCCTGTGAAATGCGCTGCTGCGCATGTATTCATTGAATCTTTCCTGGTATTCTCTTTCTTCATTCAGCCTTCGGTTAATGACGCCACACCTCCAGAAGCAAAGGACCCAGGCCAGGAATGCAACACTTAAACAGGTTAACGTTTCTTTCCGTGACTCGGCATTTTGCGCGGCAGTAGGTTTTACAACCATGACAGTGTTGCCGATTTTTTTGAAGTGCTGCTTGCGGCCCACTGCGCCAAAAAAGGCAAAGGTTGAAATCAGGCAGGCTAATAATACGTTCCGGACAATGGCTTTCATTGCATTAAATTATAATTAAAATTACTAATTTGGTTAGTAATTACCAAATATTTTTTAATTTACTTCGTAGATATTGTTATATTTTCGCGCTTCCTGAACCCTCTCGCGGATGGTATCAATGATGGCCGATTCGGGGATACCCCGCAGCCAGATCATCGGGTTTTCGGGGTCTGTGCTTTTGAGCAACAGATCCATCAGCCGGAATAACTGGAGGGAAAACGGCTGTATCATCACGTAATCTTTTATCCTGTACATTTCCAGCTGATCTATCCTTTTAAAGAATATGCCCTGGCTGATCCGGATATATTCAGTGGTGACCAGGTATTCCACCGACCGGACATACAGGAACCGGTACCAGGCTACTATGCAGACGACAAAGCTAAGCAAGATTAAGTAGGAAGATAACCACCAGGCCAGCAAAAGCAGCAACAGCCCGAGGAATATTAACGGCAGCACTTTCAGAAAAGCAAACATGCCCGCAGGTTTAAGTATGATGTCATCAGTATGTGTCATTTTTCAATTGATCTAAATAGGTTAGTGTTTGGATGGGTTTCCGCGTTCTGATTTTTCCGCGAAGCCCAAAGGCGAGCTGAAAAGCATGTAAAGTAATCTTGTCCTCATCGAAAGTTCTGAGTTTGTCCAGGCAATTGATCAGCACCTTTCCGCTGCTATGCTGAATCCGCAGGGGAATATGCTTCAGGCCAGCGGCTAATTTTATATCTGTAATTTGCCCGAGCAGATCGTTACCGAATACCAGCGTAAATTTGCGCTTCGGGAATTTTTCCCTGATCCATTTAACCTGTTCCCCTTGTAGCTTATTGCCTATAGCGACAAAGGCCAGCTTTTCCAATTCAGGGTAGTGCTGGCGGTTAATTGTTATAAAGGCGATTGCCTCCATGGCGCAATAGCTGACAATTACCTCAGACGCGGTTGCTTCACCGGCCATCCATAGGTTAGCTGTTGTGGGAACCTTGTGAAAATCTTCGCTGTAATGTTCGCTGGTATCACCGTAATGAAAGGATAATTCAGCAGCGGTATTAAAAAAGGCCTGGATGTCCGCAGGGACACCCAGCCTTGTCAATAATGGATTCATTACCTTGAACTGCCGCTTCGCGTGTAAGAACGGGTTGCCTGGTTCGGAACGAAACCGCGCTGGTTTTCTATGTCCTTCAGCGCATTGTAATAACCGGGGCTGAGTTTTTCAGCAGCTTTCTCGTCACGTTTCTGGTTAAATAAGGCATTCAGTCCTTTGTACACCATATAGGTGAGGCCGCCATCGATCAGGATAGATGCAACTAAGGCAATTCTATCGGAGCGTATACCATGCTTATCTGCGGCTGAATAATTGAATTTCGTGCCTTCTGCTAATTGCACTTCCTTGCCTTTCCGGTAATTTTCTTTTTGAGCGGCGGTAAGGAATTCATTATTGACCATATCCGGCGCCAGGATTTTTTCGGTATCAGATACGATATATTCCCTGGTATCGGCATCATATTCGACCAGCATTTCCTTTTTATTGCCTTTGTTGTCAACGGTAATTTTCAGGAAGTTTTCGATTTCGCCTTTTTGCAATTGTCTCGCCTCGTTATCATCAAGGAAATCCGGTTTATAGGCTTTGCGATAGATGGGATGGATCAGCAGGTCAACTTTTCCATCCTCGTTGTGCTTAAGCGATATTTTAGCGTTAAGGGATTTGATCTTGATATTTTCGGCTTCGAGATCATGCAACTCCAGCAAACCGGTGCGACGGCCCGAAAGCAGTGCTCTCAGGTCATCGACATTTAAAAGGAGCTGACCGCCAGCGGCCAGCCCTATTGTCTCCATGTCCTTGACAGGAAGATCGTTTTCATTAAAATGTACGATATGCATGTTATCTGCCTATTTTATAGTTATTTCCCTGTTCCTGTGACTGGTCCTGTTCTTCCTCCAAAACCATTTCAGGTTCCCTGGAGTTGTTTTTGGCTTCGAGCAGGGAAGCGAAAAGCCCGTCGGTAGGTTTCACGATCTTACGGGTACCGACGGCATCTTCAACTTTGATGCTCTTGGTTTTATAGGTATCGATCACCTTATAAGTGGTGTCCATGTAGGCGATCTCGTCGCCTTTTTGAAACCCTGTGACCTTGCCAGCTCCCTGTTTCTGTTCGCGCTTTTGGCTGGCGCCTAAAAGCATTCCGGAAATGCGTTGGGCATCCCTTGACGCTTTAGCGATCTCAAACGGCTGGTCTTTCAAAATCTTAACAAAGTTGTTCATGTAGGCGGCCTGCTGCCCGAAGTTATGCCCGATCTTGAGTTCGCCGCCGATCAGGATACCGGCTATTGCAGCCCGCATTTCCTCGTGGGCATAATCCAGGGAGCCAAATTTTCCGTCCATCGGGCGGTTCAGGCGGCTTTCGTGACCTGTCCAGTGCGCCAATTGGTGGATGGCTGCCTGGTAATATTTGGTCTCATTTTCAAATGTTTCCTTTTCCGGCAGGAAAATAACATCCCTTAATTTGTCGTAATAGGCTTCCTGGCCGCCGTGAATAATGGTAGCTTTGCTATCGGCAATCATTTTTTCAGCCCGCTCCACAGGCGACAACGGCTGCGCCTCCGACTGTTTTTGCAAAAAGTCAGCTAACAGGGGCATGTCCTTTAATTGCTCACCGTTAAACAGGAACGGTTTGGCAGGCTGCGGCTTGTCAAAAGTTACCGTTTTCGTTTGAGTTACGCCAGCCTCGTCCTTTATCCTTCCGCCCTCGGCGGTGCGGATAGCCTGGATATCCTTCGTCTTAGAAAACTCGATCATGGTGCCTTTTTCGTCTTTTTTTACCCAGTTCCCTGCATAGCGGGCAGACTCGGCAGACATCCAGCGCGGGTCATCGTGACGCTGCATACCCAGGATCAGCGCATTCATGGCGCTGTAGCCCTTACCTGTTAAAGGGTTGACCGGGGTTACAAAGGCTGGCAAGCCGTTTTCTTTTACCGGTTTTTGAAAGAGGGAATTACCCTCTTTGATCTCCGCAACCAGTTTGTCCGATAGCTGGATCGGGAGCTTTTTGAAATTTTTGTCATTCATGTTCTTCTTTTTTTAATAGTTCATATAAAAATTTAATTGGATTAATGTATTTGCCCTTATAGCGGATACAGAAGTGCAGGTGTTCACCTGTTACCCTTCCCGTTGCACCGGTAATACCGATAGGGTCACCGGCCTTCACCGAATCCTGTGGCCCTACCAAAATCCGGCTGAGGTGGCCGTAAACCGATTCAACATCGCCGTGATCAAGGCGGATATAAATACCGAGCCCGTCATCGTAGCCTACGGATTTCACAGTGCCGTCGAGAACAGCATACACCGTGTCATGGCGGGCCTTCAGGTCAATCCCATAGTGCATTGCGTATTTCCCGGTCAGCGGGTGGACGCGAAAACCGTATCCTGAATTGATATGAAGGTTTTTTAGTGGAAGGCAAACCAGGCAGAAGCTGATCAGCAGTTTCATCGGGTGTAAGCTTTCTCCAGGTTTATCTTTTCAGTTTGCATCAGGGGTTCAAGTGCCCTGTCCCAAATGCCCGGATTGTCCCTCGCGATTTCCAGTGCGTCAATGGTGCCCTTTGATGTACCCCTGTCCTGCAGGAGCATGATCTTGTACATAGCCTTGAAATCATTTTGTTCCATAGCCGAGCCATTTTTCATAAGGTCATCGAAAATCTCCTGCTTCCCCTTGAGCTTCAGCAGGTTGTTCCATTCATAAATACCCTCTGCACCGCCGGGGAAACTGACATACATTTCATGTAACTCCCTGGGATAGGTTAATATCCCA
>Ga0302306_10001340_pt1 | contig 13481 bp, 10 predicted proteins | sample III_Palsa_E3_1_FD_198761 | JGI IMG/M metagenome (GOLD analysis project Ga0302306, IMG submission 198761) | Peat permafrost microbial communities from Stordalen Mire near Abisko, Sweden - III_Palsa_E3_1 | ecosystem: Environmental > Terrestrial > Soil > Palsa > Peat permafrost | place: Sweden...
AAATGTTAACAAATATATACTAATATTAATAAATTACAAATTTTTTGCTTTATGCCTGCCCAACTGTACCCCCAAAATTCATGGGGAAACCCGGCGGACCCTGCTGTATTTTGATACGGCCGTTTACTGTTTCAAACTTTTCAATATTGTCTTCGAGGGCTGATAGCAGGCGTTTTGCATGCTCGGGGGTTAATATAATTCTTGATTTTACCTTGGCCTTGGGCACGCCCGGCATAACCCGAATAAAATCGAGTACGAACTCGGAACTTGAATGTGTGATAATGGCCAGGTTTGAATAAATGCCTTCTGCAATTTCTTCAGAAAGTTCAATATTCAATTGATTTTCATGTTGCTCTTCCATGTTACGAAAATAACAAAGCCCGCCAATAAATTGGCAGGCTTTGTTAAAATATTATCACGCTTATTAATTATGCTTCTACTTCTTCAGTTTTTGAAGCCATTAAACGATCAAATTCTTCCTGCGAACCTACACGGATATTTTCATAAATGCGTAAACCGGTTCCGGATGGGATAAGGTGACCAACAATCACGTTTTCCTTCAAACCAAGCATATTATCTTTTTTACCTGCTATTGCCGCTTCGTTCAAAACCTTTGTAGTTTCCTGGAACGATGCTGCCGAGATAAATGATTTTGTGCCTAATGATGCCCTGGTTATACCTTGCAGTATAGGGCTCGAAGTTGCCGCTATGGCATCCCTTACCTCTACCAGTTTCATATCCTTACGTTTCAGTATCGAATTCTCATCCCTAAGCTTACGTACAGATACTATCTGCCCTGCTTTTAATGAGGCTGAATCTCCGGGCTCAACAACAACCTTCTTATCAAAGATGTCATCGTTCTCGATCATGAAGTCCCAGCTATCTACCGCTTCTTTCTCCAGGAAGGTAGTATCACCGGCATCTTCAATCGATACCTTCTGCATCATCTGGTGAACGATAACTTCAAAGTGCTTATCATTTATCTTCACACCCTGTAAGCGGTAAACCTCTTGTATACCGTTTACCAGGTACTCCTGCACTGCTGCCGGGCCTTTGATGGCCAGGATATCAGCCGGAGAGATGGAACCGTCAGAAAGCGGCATACCAGCCTTCACAAAGTCGTTATCCTGTACCAGGATGTGTTTTGACAATGGAACCAGGTATTTTTTAACCTGACCGTCTTTTGATTCGATGGTGATCTCGCGGTTACCACGTTTAACACCACCTAAGGTTACTACACCGTCAATTTCGGTAACTACAGCCGGGTTGGATGGGTTACGTGCTTCAAAAAGCTCGGTTACACGTGGTAAACCACCTGTAATATCCCTGGTTTTACCGGTTGAACGAGGAATTTTAGCAATAACCTGCCCTGTTTGTAGTTTTTCGCCTTCATCAACCGCGATGTGGGCGCCTACCGGGATGTTATATCCTTTAATGATATTTCCTTTACCGTCAGATACCTGGATAACCGGGTTCTTGGTTTTATCGCGTGTATCAATAATTACCTTTTCGCGGTGACCTGTTTGCTCATCTGATTCTTCGCGGAAGGTGATACCTTCCAAAACAGCCTCAAACTGGGTTGTACCGGCAAATTCAGATATAATTACCGCGTTATACGGATCCCATGAACAGATACGGTCGCCACGTGTGATGGCGGTATTATCTTTCACATATAAATATGCACCGTAAGGGATGTTATTGGTTACAATTACTTTGTTGGTGCCTGATTCCACAATGCGGAACTCACCTGAACGGCCCAGTACCACATCAACAACACCTTCGTCGGTTTTGTACTGAACGGTACGAACGTTCTCAAATTCAATTGTACCGTCAAACCTGGCGTTGATCTGTGATTCAGCCGCGATGTTTGACGCGGTACCACCCACGTGGAAGGTACGTAACGTTAACTGTGTTCCCGGCTCACCGATAGACTGTGCAGCAATTACACCAACAGCCTCGCCCCTTTGCACGCGTTTACCGCTTGCAAGGTTACGGCCGTAGCATAAGGCACATACGCCACGTTTGCTTTCGCAGGTTAATACCGAACGAATTTCGATACCTTCCAGCGGAGAGTTCTCTATTTTTTTACCGATGTTCTCATCAATGTCCTGACCGGCTAAAACTAACAGTTCGTTAGTGATAGGGTCATGAACTTCCTGTAAGGATGTACGGCCTAAAATACGCTCATATAATGGCTCAACAATATCCTCGTTATCTTTAAGGGCGGTTGTATATATACCTCTTAAAGTACCGCAATCTTCTTCACCCACAATCATATCCTGGGCAACATCATGCAGCCTACGTGTTAAGTAACCAGCATCGGCAGTTTTCAAAGCTGTATCTGCCAAACCTTTACGTGCACCGTGGGTTGATATAAAGTACTCCAGTACCGACAAACCTTCTTTAAAGTTTGATAAGATCGGGTTTTCGATGATCTCGCCACCTGAACCTGATTTTTGAGGCTTGGCCATCAAACCACGCATACCTGCAAGCTGACGGATCTGCTCTTTGGAACCACGCGCGCCTGAATCAAGCATCATGTATACCGAGTTGAAGCCCTGGTTATCAGTTGACAAAATTTCCATCACATTCGCGGTTAAGCGGTTGTTGATACGTGTCCAGATATCGATGATCTGGTTGTAACGCTCATTGTTAGTGATGAAACCCATGTTATAGTTACCCATAACTTCCTCCACTTCTTTTGAAGCTTGTTCTATCAGCGTAACTTTTTGCGCAGGGATATTGATATCCTTTAAGTTAAATGATAAACCACCCTGGAATGCCATTTTGAAACCTAATTCCTTAATATCATCAAGGAATTGTGCCGCACGGGCCATACCGGTATTTTTTACAACTTCACCAATAATATCACGCAGTGATTTTTTGGTAAGCAGTTCATTTATGTAACCAACTTCAACCGGAACATGCTGATTGAACAACACGCGGCCTACAGTAGTATCAATAATTTTGCTCACAATAACGCCATCGCGTTCCTTAACAAAGGCTTTAACCTTTATAAAGGCGTGCAGGTCTAATTTCTTCTCGTTGTAAGCGATGATCACTTCTTCGGCAGAATAGAAAGTTAAGCCTGAACCTTTTACAATATGTCCTTCTTCTGATTTACGGCCTTTGGTTATGTAGTACAAACCAAGCACCATATCCTGCGAAGGCACTGTAATAGGCGTACCGTTAGCCGGGTTAAGAATGTTGTGCGATGCAAGCATCAATATTTGGGCTTCCAGAATTGCCGCGTTACCCAGGGGTACGTGTACAGCCATCTGGTCACCGTCAAAATCCGCGTTAAAGGCCGTACAGGTTAAGGGGTGCAATTGTATCGCTTTACCTTCAACCAGTTTTGGCTGGAACGACTGGATACCTAACCTGTGCAGCGTAGGCGCACGGTTTAGTAATACAGGGTGTCCTTTTAATACGTTTTCCAATATATCCCAAACTAATGGGTCCTTACGGTCAACTATCTTTTTGGCAGATTTTACTGTTTTAACCACACCACGCTCAATCATTTTGCGAATGATGAATGGTTTGAACAGCTCGGCAGCCATATCCTTTGGTAAACCGCACTCATGCAATTTAAGGTTTGGCCCTACAACAATTACCGAACGTGCCGAATAATCCACACGTTTACCGAGTAAGTTTTGACGGAAACGGCCTTGTTTACCTTTCAGAATATCTGAAAGTGATTTCAAAGCACGGTTACCTTCGGTTTTAACCGCGTTAACTTTACGTGAGTTATCGAATAACGAATCCACAGCTTCCTGCAGCATACGCTTTTCGTTACGTAATATAACTTCCGGCGCTTTTATCTCTATCAAACGTTTTAAACGGTTGTTGCGGATAATTACACGGCGGTATAAGTCGTTCAAATCTGAAGTAGCGAAACGGCCACCTTCCAGGGGTACCAACGGGCGCAGCTCAGGCGGGATAACCGGAACGATCTTAACGATCATCCACTCAGGGTTATTCTCGATCCGCTCGCGCGAATCGCGGAAAGCTTCAACAACCTGTAAACGTTTTAATGCTTCGTTTTTACGTTGTTGCGAGGTTTCGTTAGCTGCCTGGTGACGTAAGCTGAAAGATAACTCATCCAGATCAAGGCGTTTTAACAATTCCTCCAAAGCTTCGGCACCCATTTTGGCAACGAATTTCTGCGGATCTTTATCGTCCAGATACTGATTTTCTTTTGGCAGGGTATCCAATACATCCAGGTATTCTTCTTCTGTCAGGAAATCCATTTTGTTGATCCCGTCAGATTCTTTAATACCGGCTTGTATAACTACATAACGTTCGTAGTAGATGATCAGGTCCAACCTTTTGGTTGGTAAGCCTAATAAATAACCGATTTTGTTGGGTAACGAACGGAAATACCAGATGTGCGCAACAGGCACCACCAAGTTGATATGGCCCATACGCTCGCGGCGTACTTTCTTTTCGGTTACTTCAACACCGCAACGGTCACAAACTATACCCTTGTAACGGATACGTTTGTATTTACCGCAATGGCACTCATAATCTTTAACCGGACCGAATATACGTTCGCAAAATAAACCATCACGCTCGGGCTTGTAGGTCCTGTAGTTGATAGTTTCCGGTTTTAAAACTTCACCGCTTGAACGCTCCAGGATGGACTCCGGAGAAGCCAAACTGATGGTAATGGTGGTAAAGTTACTTTTGATTTTATTATCCTTTTTATAAGACATAGTCTCCTTTTGTTTTTTAAGGTTAAAGGCTAAAGGTGAAAGGTAAAAGGTTTTGACATTTCTGCCTTTCGCCTTTCACCTTTTACCTTTTACCTATTATTCTAACGTTATATCCAAACCTAAACCTCTTAATTCATGAACCAATACGTTGAATGATTCCGGAACTGATGGTGTTGGCAGGTTTTCACCTTTAACAATAGCCTCGTAAGTTTTGGCACGGCCGATAACATCGTCAGATTTAACGGTCAATATTTCCTGCAGGATATTTGCAGCACCGAATGCTTCCAGTGCCCAAACTTCCATCTCACCAAAACGCTGACCACCAAATTGTGCTTTACCACCCAATGGTTGTTGTGTAATTAATGAGTATGGCCCTATTGAACGCGCGTGCATCTTATCATCAACCATGTGGCCCAGTTTCAGCATGTATATGATACCTACTGTGGTTTGCTGGTCGAAACGATCGCCGGTTAAGCCGTTGTATAAGTAGGTACGGCCAGATTCTGGTAATTTTGCCTTTTTAACCCACTCTTCCACTTCTTCGTGGCTTGCACCATCAAATATTGGAGTAGCGAATTTAATGCCCAGCTCTTTACCTGCCCAACCTAATACAGTTTCGTATATCTGCCCTAAGTTCATACGCGAAGGTACGCCCAGCGGGTTTAACACGATATCAACCGGTGTTCCGTCTTCAAGGAAAGGCATGTCTTCATCACGTACAATACGTGCAACAATACCTTTGTTACCGTGGCGGCCGGCCATTTTATCACCCACTTTAAGCTTACGCTTTTTAGCGATGTAAACCTTAGCCATTTGTACGATACCTGATGGCAGCTCATCACCCACACTGATAGCGAATTTATCGCGGCGGTAAGCGCCCAACTCTTCGTTAACCTTGATGTTGTAGTTATGCAACAGCGTTTTTATATGGTCGTTCTTATCGTCGTCAGTTGTCCACTTGGTGGGGTTAATGTTATCGTAATTAAGCTCAACCAGTATTTTTTGGGTGAATTTAACGCCTTTAGGTACATGTAACTCCTTGTAAACGTTGTAAACACCTTGCGATGTTTTGCCATTCACAATCTCGAACAACTTATCGATCAATGTATTTTTAAGCTCTTTTACAGCTTTATCATGTTTCTGATCCAATTTTTCCAGTTGTGCCTTTTCTTCTGCTTTCGTAGTTTTTTTGGCACGTGAGAATAATTTGGTATCAATTACCACACCGGCTATTGAAGGCGGAGTTTTTAAAGACGCATCTTTAACATCGCCTGCTTTATCGCCAAATATGGCACGTAACAGTTTTTCTTCGGGTGAAGGGTCAGATTCGCCTTTCGGAGTGATCTTACCTATCAGTATATCGCCTTCTTTAACCTCGGCACCTACACGGATGATACCGTCTTCGTCAAGGTCTTTAGTAGCTTCTTCTGATACGTTAGGGATATCCGGTGTCAATTCTTCTTCGCCACGTTTGGTATCACGTACTTCCAGCTCAAATTCTTCAACGTGAAGCGAGGTGAATATATCCTGTGAAACCACACGTTCCGAAATTACTATCGCATCCTCAAAGTTATATCCCTGCCAAGGCATGAACGCTACTTTTAAGTTACGGCCCAATGCAAGCTCGCCGTTTTGAGTGGCATATCCTTCGCAAAGCACTTCGCCTTTTAATACCCGCTGGCCTTTTTTAACAATTGGCTTCAGGTTAATGGTGGTGCTCTGGTTTGTCTTTTTAAACTTGGTTAAGCGGTAGCTGCGGCTATCACCTTCGAAAGAGATCAAACGATCCAGATCGTTACGGTCATATTTTATACGGATCTCGTTGGCATCTACATACTCAACAACTCCGTCGCCTTCAGCATTTATTAATGTACGCGAATCTTTAGCCACACGTCCTTCCAAACCGGTACCAACAATCGGCGCTTCGGGGCGTAACAATGGTACGGCCTGGCGTTGCATGTTCGATCCCATCAATGCACGGTTAGCATCATCATGTTCCAGGAACGGAATGAGCGAGGCGGCGATAGAAGTGATCTGGTTAGGGGCAATGTCCATATAATCCAACCTGTCTGGTTCGATGATCGGGAAATCGCCTTCAAAACGCGCTTTTACACGAGGTGTGCTAAATACGCCTTTATCATCATAAACCGCGTTGGCCTGGCCAATGGTTTTACCATCTTCATCCTCGGCAGATAGATACACAACCGGCTCATCCATGGATACTACACCATCAACTACACGTTTGTACGGAGTTTCGATGAAGCCCAGGTTATTGATTTTGGCGTGTACGCAAAGCGATGATATTAAACCAATGTTCGGCCCTTCAGGAGTTTCAATGGTACATAACCTACCGTAGTGGGTGTAATGCACATCTCGAACCTCGAAACCGGCACGCTCACGTGACAGACCACCAGGCCCTAAGGCTGACAGACGACGCTTGTGCGTGATCTCTGCCAGTGGGTTGGTTTGGTCCATGAACTGTGATAGCTGGTTGGTACCGAAGAACGAGTTAATAACTGATGATAATGTACGCGCGTTGATCAGGTCGGTTGGTGTGAACACTTCGTTATCACGAATGTTCATACGCTCACGAATGGTACGGGCCATACGTGCTAAACCTACACCGAACTGAGCATATAACTGCTCGCCCACGGTACGCACACGACGGTTTGATAAGTGATCAATATCATCCACCTCAGCTTTTGAGTTGATTAATTTGATCAGGTATTTTACTATCGCGATAATATCCTGTTTGGTTAAAACCTTAGTTTCTTCCGAAGTGCTCAGTTTTAATTTACGGTTGATGCGGTAACGGCCCACATCGCCCAGGTCATATCTTTTATCAGAAAAGAACAAACGATCGATGATACCACGAGCAGTTTCCTCATCAGGTGGTTCAGCGTTACGTAACTGGCGGTAGATGTGCTCCACAGCCTCTTTTTCCGAGTTTGAAGTATCCTTTTGTAAGGTATTGTATATAATGGTGTAATCGCCACTGGTTGAGGCATCTTCCTTATTAAGGATGATGGTTTTTACACCTGCATCAATGATCATATCAATATGGTCATCTTCCAGCACGGTTTCACGCTCCAGTATGATCTCGTTACGGTCAATAGAAACAACTTCGCCGGTATCTTCATCCACAAAATCTTCAACCCATTTTTTAAGCACTCTTGCGGCAAGCTTACGGCCAATGAATTTTTTGAGGCCTGATTTACTAACTTTTACTTCATCGGCCAGTTCAAATAATTCCAATATATCTTTATCAGAATCATAACCGATAGCGCGTAGCAAGGTAGTAACCGGGAATTTCTTTTTACGGTCGATATAGGCGTACATTACGTTGTTAACGTCTGTAGCAAACTCAATCCATGATCCTTTAAAAGGGATAACACGGGCCGAGTACAATTTAGTACCGTTAGTGTGGCGGCTTTGGCCAAAGAATACGCCTGGTGAACGGTGCAGCTGCGATACAATTACACGTTCGGCGCCATTGATAACGAAGGTACCTTTAGGTGTCATATAAGGGATGGTTCCCAAATAAACATCCTGTACTATCGTTTCAAAATCCTCGTGCTCCTCATCGTTACATGACAGGCGAAGCTTGGCTTTTAAAGGCACGCTATAAGTTAATCCGCGCTCAATACACTCTTGTATATCGTAACGTGGCGGATCAATAAAGTAATCAAGAAACTCTAAAACAAAGATGTTTCTTGAATCTGAGATGGGAAAGTTTTCGGCAAACACTTTAAACAAACCTTCTTTGTAGCGGTTGTCGGAAGTGGTTTCCAATTGAAAAAATTCCTGAAAAGATTGCAACTGAACATCCAGAAAATCAGGGTAATCAAGTACCTTTCTGCTGGTTGCAAAGTTTACTCTTTGATTATTTTTGTTTGCCAAGGGATTATAATTTTAGTTTATTAATAAACTGTTGTAGATGCTTTTTTAGATGTGAGATTTGAGATATGAGAAAGGAGATATTGAATAAACGAGCGGTTCGATCCCGGCCATAAACCTCATATCTGAAATCTGATATCTTACATCTAACCATTATAAACAGCAATAGACCCCGACCAAAAACGGTCGGAGTCTGATGCTATTGTGTATTGGGTTAAATTATTTAACCTCAACTACTGCTCCGGCTTCTTCTAATTGTTTTTTCAAAGATTCAGCTTCTTCTTTAGTAACACCTGTTTTTACTTCTTTAGGTGCACTATCAACTAAGTCTTTAGCTTCTTTCAAACCAAGGCCGGTTAGGTCTTTTACTAATTTAACAACTGCTAATTTAGCGCCGCCTGCTTCTTTCAGGATAACGTCAAATGCAGTTTGAACTGCTTCAGCTACCGGTGCATCATCGCCACCAGCAGGAGCAGCAGCAACAGCAACCGCTGCAGCAGCAGGCTCAATGCCATACTCATCTTTTAAGATCTGAGCTAATTCGTTTACTTCTTTTACTGTTAAGTTTACCAACTGTTCAGCAAACGCTTTTAAATCCGCCATTTTATTTTAATTTTTACTTTTAATGCTTTGTGTTTTAATTCGGTGCTTAGGGTGCCCGTTAACCTCTTTCCTGTAATGTTTTTACAACACCTGCCAGTATATTTCCGCCTGATTGCAGTGCCGAAATAACGTTCTTTGCTGGTGATTGCAGTAATCCAATAATTTCGCCAACCAATTGTTCCTTTGATTTTAAATTGATCAAGGTATCTAACTGGCTATCGCCTACAAATATCGATGCATCAATATATGCTGCCTTTAAAATTGGTTTTTCGCCTTTTTTCCTTAACTGTTTAATCAGTTTTGCCGGGGCAGTTGCTGATTTTGAGAAAAAGATAGATGATGAACCTTTTAATACATCATATAATGGTGTAAAATCGCCTTCAATGTTAGCCATAGCTTTTTTAATTAAGCTATTTTTGGTAACCTGCATGGTGATCTCGCTTTCGAAACATTTGCGACGGATATCATTGACCTTTGCAACCGTTAAGTTTGAAGTATCGGTAATATAAAAATTACCAAATTCCTTCATCTGTTCAGTAAGGGCAAGAACAAGTTCGTATTTTTCTTCTTTATTCATGATTAGATCCCCGCTACTGATTTGGTTTCAACTGCAATTCCTGGTGACATTGTTGACGAAACGTGAATACTTTTAAAATAGGTACCTTTTGCTGATGAAGGTTTTAATTTAGAGATGGTTTGCAATACTTCCAAAGCATTCTCATAAATCTTATCAGCAGGGAAAGATACTTTTCCTATTGAGGCATGGATGATGCCGGTTTTGTCAACCTTGAAGTCGATCTTACCTGCTTTTACCTCGGTTACAGCTTTGCCAACTTCGGCAGTTACTGTACCCGATTTAGGGTTAGGCATTAGGTTACGCGGACCGAGAATACGACCCAAACGACCTACCTTAGCCATAACACTTGGCATAGTTATGATAATATCAACATCAGTCCATCCGCCTTCAATCTTGGCGATATACTCATCCAAACCTACGTAATCCGCACCTGCGTCTTTTGCTTCTTGTTCCTTATCAGGAGTACAAAGCACCAGCACACGTACAGTTTTACCGGTTCCATGAGGCAATGTTGCTATACCGCGCACCATTTGATTGGCTTTACGAGGGTCAACACCTAAACGCACATCTATATCAACTGATGAATCGAACTTGGTATTGGTTATATCCTTTACCAGGTTTGTTGCATCCTGCAATGTATATGATTTGTTAGCCTCAATTTTGGAGAGCGCCACTTTTTGATTTTTTGTTAATCTAGCCACTGTCTTAAACTGATTTAATTGTTAATTTTTATTTCGAATTTCGGATGTTCAATTTCGGATTTACTCCTCATCAATTTCCTGGTTCGAAATGTTCATAGATCTCAGCCTCGTTTATTCAATTTCAAAATTCGAAATTGAAAATCCGAAATCCGAAATCTTAATTCCAGGGTGCCGTACCTGATACGGTTATCCCCATACTGCGGGCAGTACCTGCCACCATTTTCATGGCTGATTCAACTGTAAACGCGTTCAAATCCACCATTTTATCTTTAGCAATAGTTTCAACCTGGTTCCAGTTTACACTGGCTACCTTTTTACGGTTGGGCTCTGCTGAACCGCTTTTTAAACCTGTTGCTTCCATTAACTGGATTGCTACCGGAGGGGTTTTAATGATAAATTCGAAAGATTTGTCAACATAAACAGTAATAAGTACAGGTAACACTTTGCCAGCTTTATCCTGGGTTCGTGCGTTAAACTGCTTGCAAAACTCCATAATATTCACACCTTTTGCACCCAATGCCGGGCCAATTGGTGGAGATGGGTTTGCAGCGCCGCCTTTTACCTGTAGTTTCACCATCGCACCGACTTCTTTTGCCATTTTGTTTTTACTTTAATTGTTACTCAATGTTAGTAAGTGGAAGCTATGTAACATTTGTTTACTTTGATTTGGGATTTCGGATGTTCAATTTCGAATTTCCTTTGCCCCTTATCAAAATGCTTATATATATAAATCCGAAATCAAAAATTCGAAATTCGAAATACACTATTCTTTCTCTACCTGCATGTAATTTAATTCAAGCGGCGTACGGCGCCCGAATATTTTTACCATTACCTTCAGTTTCTTTTTCTCTTCGTTAACCTCTTCAATTACGCCGCTAAAGCCATTGAAAGGGCCATCCATTACCTTAACGTTTTCGCCTACATAGTATGGCACGTTCATGGTTTCGCCCTGGGCGCTCATTTCATCAACCTTACCTAAAATACGGTTAACTTCGGCCTGGCGCAGCGGTATGGCGTTTCCGGCTTTATCGCCTAAAAAACCTATAACGCTGTTTATATTTTTTATAACGTGCTCAATCTCGCCACCGAGCTGAGCTTCTATCAATACATACCCCGGGAAGAAATTGCGTTCTTTTGCAATCTTCTTTCCATCGCGCATCTGGTAATATTTTTCAGTAGGTATTAATATCTGCGGGATTAAATGCGACATACCCAAGCGGTTAATTTCTGCCTCCACATACTGTTTTACCTTCTTCTCTTTACCGCTTATGGCGCGTACCACGTACCATTTTAATTGATCACTCATTTATTTACAAATATTAACCTAGTGAACTATAAAAATATTTAAGCAACAGACCGATGATCTGATCCATACCAAATATTACCATGGCTATAATTACTGTTGCAACCAGTACCAATACCGCACTGCTTTGCAATTCGCGCCAGGTTGGCCAGGTTACCTTCTGGGTCAACTCTATGTAAGATTCCTTTACGTATTCACCTATGTTAGCCATATTCCTTTATTGCTATTATGCACGGGAACAAGGATTCGAACCCTGATCAAAGGTTTTGGAGACCTCTATTCTACCGTTGAACTATTCCCGTGTATTCCCTTAGCCTTAAATCCCTAATGGGATTTTGCTATTGTTATTACATTAACAAAGTACTTAGCTAAAAAAGCTAAGTACTTTGTTTAAATTAACCTTCCTTTTACTCCCTTACGGGATTATTAAGGGGCTATTATTTTAATATTTCAGTTACCTGGCCGGCACCTACTGTTCTGCCACCTTCACGGATAGCGAAACGTAAGCCTTTTTCCATCGCGATAGCGTTGATCAGTTTTACAGTGATGGTAACGTTATCACCTGGCATAACCATTTCAACACCTTCAGCAAGGGTGATCTCACCGGTTACATCTGTTGTGCGGAAATAGAACTGCGGGCGGTATTTGTTGAAGAACGGCGTATGACGGCCACCTTCTGCTTTTGATAATACGTAAACTTCGGCTTTGAAATCCATGTGCGGGGTTACTGAACCTGGTTTGCAAATAACCATACCACGGCGGATATCGGTTTTTTCAATACCACGTAACAATAAACCTACGTTATCACCTGCTTCGCCACGATCAAGGATCTTGCGGAACATTTCAACACCTGTTACAGTTGATTTTAAGTTTTCAGCACCCATACCCAGAATATCCACAGGATCGCCAGAGTTGATGATACCACGCTCGATACGGCCTGTTGCTACAGTACCACGACCAGTGATGGAGAAAACGTCTTCAACCGGCATCAGGAAAGGAAGCTCAGTTAAACGCGGAGGGATAGGGATGTAAGCATCAACTGCATCCATCAATTCCATAATTTTGCCAACCCAGGTAGGGTCGCCGTTTAAGCCGCCTAATGCTGAACCTTGAATAACAGGAATATCATCGCCAGGGAAATCATAGAACGATAATAGTTCGCGGATTTCCATTTCTACTAATTCTAATAATTCGGGATCATCAACCATGTCAACTTTATTCATAAACACAACCAACGAAGGCACACCTACCTGGCGCGCTAACAGGATGTGTTCACGAGTTTGTGGCATAGGGCCATCAGTAGCAGCAACTACGATGATAGCGCCATCCATTTGAGCAGCACCAGTAACCATGTTTTTCACATAATCCGCGTGACCCGGGCAGTCAACGTGTGCGTAGTGACGGTTAGCTGTTGAATACTCAACGTGAGCGGTGTTAATGGTGATACCACGTTCTTTTTCTTCAGGAGCTGAATCGATTGAATCGAAGGAACGAGCTTCTGAAAACCCTTTATCAGCCAATACTTTGGTAATAGCTGCGGTAAGGGTTGTTTTACCGTGGTCAACGTGACCGATTGTACCGATGTTTAAGTGCGGTTTACTGCGGTCAAACTTTTCTTTTGCCATGATTTATAATGTTTGTAGGTTAATTTTTATTTAAAAATTGTTATTATATACTATTTATTA
>Ga0302306_10001348_pt1 | contig 13434 bp, 11 predicted proteins | sample III_Palsa_E3_1_FD_198761 | JGI IMG/M metagenome (GOLD analysis project Ga0302306, IMG submission 198761) | Peat permafrost microbial communities from Stordalen Mire near Abisko, Sweden - III_Palsa_E3_1 | ecosystem: Environmental > Terrestrial > Soil > Palsa > Peat permafrost | place: Sweden...
CATAACTTAACTTAGCGTAATATTCCAGCTGATTATCCGCAGCCTCGTGATGGTGACCTGTACCATCGCCATTAGCCAGTTTAAAAATGCCCTGGTTAAAATAAGCGAATGATTCTTCTAATTCCCAACGCCATGAAAGGCGGTTGCTCAACGATTCGCGGGTGTAATAGCTGTTATCGCGATTGAGATCATTGTTTTCTTTAGCACTTCCTTCAACGCCTGCATTTATCAATCCAAAGGAATTGATCCCGCTTTTATCGGTTAAAAAGCCTTGGTTATACGAGTAGCCCAGGTCGTTGTTTAAATACTTATTGCACAATGCCGCAAAATAGCGGGCCGTTGAATTATAAGGGTCTGCATGTAATACAATACCATATTGTTGAAGTGCTTTTTTGTAATTGCCAGCCATCATAAATGCATAGGCAATGCGCAACCTTAAACCAGGGAAATCAACTCCTTGTGTTATGGTTTCCTTCCCAAATACAATTAATTCCGCCCAATCACCACGATTATACAGCTCGTTGGATGTACTGTCGGCAGATTGCAGGTTGGTTGTTTGGCCCCTTGCAGCCTGCATGAACAGGAATAATAGTATAATTAATAAATACTTCTTTTTGTCCATTCAATTTTGTTCTCTAAACCATTCAACTGAACGTTTATTGCCTGTATGCTATTGTTTGCCACGCTGATTATGGCTTTCATTTCTTGTTGCTCTTTTCCGAAAGCATACTTATAGCATTCGGATTTGATAATTATTGTGTTTTCTTCAGAACAGCTGCTTTTATACGCCAGTTTAATAAACTGAAAAAATGGTGCTACAATATCCTGAAACCATAATTGTGCTTTATTAACATTTAAATTTACCGGGAAGATATCATTAATCAGCATATTTTCATTAGTGCTAAATGCCAATTTGTAAGCTGCCTTGTAGAACGAATATAATAATGATTTCTCATCGCCATAAAAGCTGATAAAATAGAACAAGGTACCATCATTAATAAAATAGGCGGCAGTATTTTTGGCTTTGCTATAAAAGTATAATTGGCTATCAACATCAACAAAAACCTCAATCGTTTCTTTAGTGCCAGATGAATCTGTTAACACGGCAACATAACCGGGCTGAAAATCAAATGCTTTTTTGAGTTGAAGATTAATATCAATGGGCTTTATTGTTTCTTTCTCCGATGGAACGGTAAAGAAATGAAGTCTGTTTGCTTGTTCATCTAAATAATAAGCAAACGGATAGTTCAACGTTTTTGCATCGATAAAAGCCGCGCCCTGCAACTGAAAATGTAAATGTGGCTCGGGTGAACGGCCAGAGTTTCCGCATAGCCCAAGCAAATCACCTGTACTTACTTGATCGCCGATCTTTACTTTAACCGAATGTTTCTTCAAGTGTGAAACTTTGGAATATAAACCAGTTAAATGCTTTATTACAACGGTATTTCCCCAGTTCTCTAACCGGTTTTCATCGCCAATGGCATTATCTTCTACATGATCAATTACATTAACTACTACGCCATCGCCGCAGGCTAAAACAGGTTTATTAAAACAATAAAAATGCTCTGGCAAGGTACCCGGCATTTTGAAGGTATCGTAACCTTGCGATACCGTCCAGCTACCCATAAATGGCAAGCTGAAACGATAATATTTTAGATCAGCCAAACGAGTTTGCTGGTTTATAAATTGATATAAATTTCTTTCGGGCGAATAATGTTGTAAAGTAACCAATTGCAGTTTATCAGCTTTTTTACGCAACAGCAAAAAGTAAAGTAATGTGATATTGATAACACAAAAAGGCAATGAAAACACCGGTAAATTATAAGCAGCCAATAAACCTGTAAAGGCATTTATCAGTATAAACAGAACAGGGATGCATATTATAGTCAAGAGGTAAGACCGGATAGATGGTATAATAAAGAAGCTACCGATAGCCATCGCGCTCATCATAAAATTAGCACCTAAATGGTAATAGCTAATACCATCAGGGTAAATATGTACCCAATGGTTAAAACCTAAGGCTACAAAAAAGCTAATTATCAACAAGCTGAATGCTATACGGGAATGGATTAGTAAACCTACACCAATAAACATCCCGGTAATAATATTATCCTGAAAGAGAACAGCGCTTAAAGCCCTGAAAAATAAACTAATGTGCGACGGTAAGTTTATTGAAAGATAATTGTGAAAATTGATTAAGGTTACCTGGCTACCGTATATCTCTTGCAATACCAGGCTATTCCTGGAAAGCAGACCGATATTAAACAGGCTACCCGCGCTTAAAAGTAAGATCCAAAAGCAAAGTATAAATGGGAGCGAGAGAATTGGCAAACCTAATTTACCCAGGCGATTGGCTAAAATAATGCTGGCCATAATAACCAATAAACAAATTATGGTTAGCCAAATTACATAATGCAAATTAAACTGATAAAAAGCACCAAACGCAAGGCCGAGTAATAAGCCGTTAAAACTGTAAATACCGGCGTGTATAGTATCTGCCTGAAAATTGAATAACCGGGTTATCGCCAGTGAGAAAATCACGCAGGCTAAACCACTTGCGCCGGCAACAGGGTTGTAAAAAGAGATTAGCAGCAAAATAATACCAAGCACCTTATTTTGTGAAAAAAACAAAATAGCATAGCTGTTTATAATCGCCTTTAAAAACGGAATGCTGCTTCTCACTTATCTTGCTTTAAATGCGTCGGTATATTTTCGTTTGTTTCGATATAATCTAATGTTTCAGCGGCTTTTATCAGGTGCACTTGCTGCTGTTCATCAATCAGCACAACGGCAGGCCTCAAGGTGATAAACTGCATCCACTGGGTCATATTATAGGCACCCACTTTGTGTACCACCACATTATCGCCCGGGTTTAATACCGGCAGGTTTATATTTTCGCGGATCACATCAATATTCATACATAATGGCCCGTAAATAGTCATATTTTCTGTATGCGGTGCGAAGTCCTGCACCGGGGTAATCTGGTGTTCGTACCAAAAAGAGGTAAATAAAATATTTACACCAAAGTCCACGATCATAGCGCGCCTGGCATCGCCCAAACGTTTATTGGCGATCACTGTACCTAATAAGTAACCCGCATCGTCAATTAAAGCACGGCCACTTTCCAATATCAGCAGCGGCAACTCAGCATGAACAAAGCCCGAATTAGTTAGCGTGCTGCAGATCTCTTCGGCGAAATCGTCAATAGAAGGCGTGGTATCTGTCCCCGGTAAATAAGCGCCTTTTAATGTGTTGGTTGATGGGAAACCACCGCCCATATCCAAATATTCAATAGTTTGGCGCAACGTATTTTTACAGCGGATAGCCAGTTCGGCTAATTTGCTTGCAGCTACGCCATAAGCTGAAGTTGATTGCACATACGTACCGATATGGCAATGTAAACCCACTAATTTTAATTTACCTGAATTAACAATTTTAGTGAGTGCATTCCATGCTTCGCCGTTTTCGAAGTTAAATCCAAAGCGGTCCCATACCGGGAACACGCCGGTATCCAGATTTACACGAATGCCCACGCGGGGCTTATTAGTTAAATTTGGGGTTATGCTTAGTAGCAGGTTTAGCTCTTCCTGGTGATCTATATGGATCAGGGAATCGTTTTCAATGGCTAAAAATAGGTCCTCTTTTGATTTTGCAGGGCCGTTAAAAATGATCTTATTACCTGCTACACCATTACCTAGTGCTTTACGATATTCAAACCCAGAAACAACTTCGGCCCAACTACCTTCGCTATGAAATACCTGGCAAACGGCGTCCAAATAGTTGGTTTTGTAACTCCACGCGAATTTTACTTTTGGATAGCGTGTGCTAAATGCCCGGTAAGCCGATTTGTAATTTCTACGGATCTGTTTCTCCGACAAAACAAATAACGGTGAGCCATAGGCATCGATTAGACTTTCCACCGAAACATTATCAATATACTTAAAAGCCTGCGTACCGCTGCGGCTGCCAAATTTATTCATGACACCCGGTGTGAGTTTTTTTATGTATGGCCTTTCGTAAGCAAGCTTTTGCATAATCAGTTTAATTATAGTTCGCCAAACGCTGATAGTTGTTGAAAATCGGTTAGATCAACCACCTGATCCCATGAATGCCTGATAAATAGTTTGCCGGTTTCATAGCTGGCAAAAGTATTAACAGGTTCGCCTAAGATCATTTTCACCATTGCAGCAGGTTGATTTTGCCCCGCGGCTGCGGCAAGATATATCCATGCCGGGAAACGTGGGTTAATTTCCAGTATAAAAAGGTTTTCATCAGCATCCCGCATAATTTCCAGCTCATAAGCGCCTTGCCAGTTGGTGGCTTTAGCAAAATTATCAGCTAGTTGCATCAATTCCGCATCTTCAATGGTTACACCGGCCCAGGCCTTACCTTTATCGCTGATGTATAATTTGCGCATCGGTACAACACTTAGGTTATTACCTTTTCCATCAGCTAATGCGGCAACGTTTATTTCAGTGCCTTTTATATATTGTTGAGCTATTACGGGGTAACCCCAGGTAGCTTCCAGTTGATGAAACGCTTTTAAAGCAGCTTCCATTGTATAAGCGATATAGGCTTCATAAAACTTTCCTTTAATAACTATCGGGAAATTTAATGCTTCAGTTGCATCCTGTAAGTCACTTACTGAGAATATTTTATGATCTTTAGGAACATTAAAACTATTGCTTTTTCCAAATTCCCAAAGGTTTGCTTTATCTCTTATCCCCAATTGCTCAAGTGATGGGAGATAGGTGCTAATTCCAATCGCTTTTAATTGAGGTGCCAGCTTTATAAAGTTATGCAGTTCGGCATCAAAATTTGGAATGATGAGGGTTATTTTTTCTTTATCGTGGATATAGGAAATACGCTCGATCAAAGCATTAGTACCTTCGGTTGGATACGGAATTTGGTAGGTTTTATTAATCAGGCCTTTCATATAGTTACCCGGCTCTAAAGCTTCGTAACAAAGCCCGATAATCTTGATATCATCGCCCAGGCCTTCCCTAAGCGCCCTGATCACCGCTACACCCGGACCGGGATTGTCGTTTGCATTAATTCCGGTTACCGCAATACATAAACCGGTGTAATTATTTGCCATTGTTCAATTCAGGTTCCAGTAAATTAGCTTCTTTAAGCTGAACTATCCAATCTTCCCAATCCCTGTTTAGCTGATCGGCGTTCACATCGTATTTTCGAAGTATATCTTGTTTAATTTCAGCTTCTGCAAGGCCGTTTTTCATAGCCAACAATATTACTGATGCCATTCCATTGCCCGAAAATGAATCGCCCGTTGCAGGGTTAAAAATAAACCCATTCTCGCTGGTGGCAATATTCTTTTTTATTCTCATTAAATTTACGCCCACTGGTTCAGGATATAAATGTAGCGTTTTTAGCTATAATCACGATGCCATTAAATATTCAATCCGCGATGCCAAAACTTCCATATCCATTGGTTTTAAAAACAAAGCATCACATTTATAAGCATCCGACTGTACTTTTTTGCTGCGATACGCGCTTACAATAATTACCGGGATGTTACTGATAGCGGCTTCCTCCTTTAAATCACGACAAACCTCTTCGCAATCCTTATTAAGCAGTACATAGTCTAAAATAATCAAGTCTGGTTTTATAGCTTTGGCTTTTTCACAAATAAATTCGGGGTCATAAACGGTATGTATATCAAAATCACCGTAAAACATAATTTCATCAACAACAGATAACATTCTGCCGCCATTATCCAATACCAATATCTTTTTTTGTTTGCTTAGTAATTCCATAATCCGATAGTTTTAAATGGTTTATATAAAAATCGGACAACAGATACGGCTGCCAAACTATTTATCGCTGAACGTAACTTATTTACCGATGAATGGATTTTACTTAGACCATTCCTTTATAAAATCGGCATAATTACTACCAACCGGTACTTCGGTACTACCTATTTTTATTTTACGATTGTGGATGGATTTTACCTGCTTAACCGCAACCGCATAACTGCGGTGTACCCTTGCGAATTGATTAGCCGGCAACTTTTCCAGCACGCTTTTCATCGACATTAGGGTTAATATCGGCTTCTCCACGCCAACCAAATGCAACTTAATATAATCCTGCATACTTTCGATGTATTCAATTTCTTTAACGTTAATTTTTATCATCCGATATTCAGAATGAACATATATTGCTTCATCCTGCTCGGCCTTATTTTCAGATTTATACCTGGCGTAATCTATTGCTTTGTGTACAGCAACACCAAAACGTTTTACATCAATTGGTTTTAGTAGGTAATCTATCGCCTCTAACTCAAAGCCTTCGTACGCATAATTTTTATAGGCGGTTGTAAATATCACCATAGGCTTTTTAACCAGCGCGCGCACCAGTTCAACTCCCGAAATATCAGGCATATCAATATCTACAAATAACAGGTCTACCGAAGTAACCTTTAAAAACTCAGCTCCTGAAATAGCATCGTCAAATGTTTGCAGCAGTTGTAATTCGGGGAAATCGGCCACATGCTTTTTAATTACTTCAAGCGCAAGAGGTTCATCATCAATAGCAATACATTTTAGTTGCATAAAATTAAAGGTTAGCAGTCAATATCCAGTTTTACGGTAAACATGTTATCATTATTATTAATATCCAGGGTGTATTTTCCCGGGTACATATGCTCTAGACGTTGTTTGGTATTGGCAATGCCTATGCCTTTCCGGTTGGTTTGTTTCGTATTCTCGAATATCATATTCTGGCAAAAGAAGCTGATCTTATGCTCTTCGATAGTAAGGTTTATATTAATTACAGCCGGGCTGTGTTTACTGATACCGTATTTAAAAACGTTTTCAATAAAAGTCATCAAAACAAGCGGCGCAATTTTTTGGTTGATGATTTGACCGGTACAAGTAAAATTAAGCTTGGTTTTTTTACCTAAGCGGAGTTTTTGCAGGTCGATATAATCATTGATACAATCAATCTCGCTTTGCAGCCTTACCGTATTTTCCGTTACCTCATCAGTTACATAACGCATAATGTTGGATAGCTTCATGATACTTTCCGAAGTATGCTCATTGTTGGTTACTGATAAAGCGTAGATATTATTGAGTGTATTGAACAGAAAGTGAGGATTGATCTGGGCTTTTAGGAATGATAACTCCGCATGTGCTTTTTCGGCCTGGGCTTTTACCACCACTTGCTCCGTCAACTGCCATTTTTGTACTGTGCTTACAGCTGTGCTAAGGCCAATCACCATAATAAATATAAACAGGCCCACCATATCAATATTACCCGACTGATGTATAAACACAACACCGTTTGATGTTTTAAAACGAGGGTCTTCCATACGGAGATCCTGGTTTGGCAAGGGGCCAAAGGGTAAGTTTTTTGCTGTAGGCGATGTGGTAGTGGTAATTCCGGCTGTAGGAATAGAGGTATCCACAAGCGGGTTAGTTGTTTGCGATGTTTTATATTGCGGTTTTTTAAGCAGGTTATGCCCTAATAAGTTATCAAAAGGCTGCAAAAAATAAACACAGCCCGATAGCATCAGCACAATTATACCGTACGAAAAGTATTTCTTTTTAAACACCAGTTTGGGTATTAAATACCAGGCATTTAAATAGAACATGAAAATGTAAGTGAAACAAAACAGCCAGTAAAACGGCGATAGCAGCACAAAATAACTGTTGGTGATGTTCTCCTGCGTTTTATTCATAAACAGCAGCGGGAAGCCAAGGAATATGATCCAGCCGGTAGCATGAATAAAAAAAGTAGTAAACCTCGATCGCAGCATGATGTGTTTTGTCAAAAGTAAGGTTTGATTTATATTTTACCTCAATATAGTTAAACTTCCTGATAGTGGGCTCCGGCCATGTTTTGGGTCGATGATATAATAATAAACCCCTGCAGGTACAGGCGATCCGTTATAATTACCATCCCACGGATTTGGATAGCCTACTGAATAAAACAGCCGCTGCCCATAACGGTTAAATATGGATACTGTACAATCGGGATAACTATCTAAATATTTTATTTGCCAGGTATCATTAATCCCATCGCCATTAGGTGTAAATGTATTAGGTACAACCGGGGCTTGTAATACCAGCACATCAACCGTGGCGGCTGCGGTACAGCCTTTTACTGTTGTTACTGTTAACTGGTATTTTGTATCGGTTGTCGGATCGGCAATTGGATTTAGTACAGTGGCGCTGCTTAATCCGGCAGAGGGAGTCCACTGATAGGTTAAACTATCACCGGTAGCGCTGGCATCGAGCGTTACTTGCCCGCCTGATAATAAGGTATAACTCGAGGGTAACGTAATGGTTGGTGTGGGATTAACTGTAACCGATTGCGTTGATGAATAAGTGCACCCGGTTGCATCCGTAAATAAATAGCTGATATTAAATGTACCAACTCCCGATTTGGATGGATCAAACAAACCGTTAGCAGAAACGCCAGTACCGCTAAATACGCCTGTACCTGTAAAGCCGTTTTTATCCTCGGTGATTTGCACAGCTGTAGCATCCTGGCATAAAGAACCTATTGCAGATAGCGTTACTACCGGGTTGGCGTTTATGGTAATGGTGTTATCAAAAGTACTGAAACAAGTTTCGCCGGAATACACTACCATCCGTACATCATAGCTTTTGGTGAGCGGGGTATTAAATGAGCCGTAGCTGTGCGAGAATTTGTTGTTGGTTGGAATTTGGCCCGAATCCTTATCATAAACACTACTATCAGCGGGCAAATTATTGAAATCGTAATAAAAAACAATTTTAGTAATACTGCCGAAATTTACTGTTGACGTATTATCATATATTACCGAATCACTGCTGCATAAATTGCTGCTGTTTTCTACTGTAAAACCGGCTTGTGGCACTGCGCCATTTACTGTGAAAACCTGTGTTTTAGTGCTCGAAACACAGCCATATTTTGAAGTGACTGTTAGCGTAACATTATAATTGCCAACAGCCGAATATTTGTGCTGAGGGTTTTGTGATGCAGATGTATTTGGGTTAGCGGTGGTCGCGTTGGGATCGCCAAAATTCCATAAATAAGTAAAACTTGATTGTGTGCCATCGGCGATGGTCGATTCGTCGGTAAATTGCGCATAGGCATCGGACAAGCAAACATCGGGCATCGAAAAATTGGCCACTGGCAACGGGTTAACTGTAATTGTTTGTGACGAGATATTACTTAAGCACCCGCTAGCAGAAGCAACCTGTAAAGTGGCTGTATAATTACCGGCTGTTGTATAAGTATGGGTATGTGTAGTGTTGGTTAATAAGGTATCAATCTCACCGTCGCCATAATTCCAGATCCATTTGGTAATGCTGCCATCGGTACTGGTTGATGCATCTGTAAAAGTCACCGGCTGACTAACGCAGGCAGGAGAGGAGTAAGTAAATGAAGCCACCGCCTGGGCATTGATTTGAATTGTTTGCGGTGCAGAAGTAGCCAAACATCCACCGCTATTGGTAACCGTTAATGTTACAGCATATGTTCCTGATGAGGCATAGCTATGGGTTGGGTTTTGTAGGGTAGAAGTGGAGCCGTCGCCAAAGTTCCAAAGCCAACTGGAAATGGTGAGTGTTGAAGTTGATTGATCAGTAAAAACCGTGGCATTACCCAAACATTCGGTATTTGAAGCTGTAAATGCCGGAACTGGCACGGGATTAACCGTTAAGGTTAATTCATTTGAGGATACCACACATTCAGATGAACTGATGTTACTGGTAAGCCCCGAAACCACACGGTATAAATAGGTGCCGGCAGTGATTGGCGATGTAAAGGTAAATGAGCTTGCTGTTGAAGCCACGCTTTCATCAGTCCACACGCCATTAATTTCTTCCTGCAATTTTTGTTCGTATCCGCTGGCTAATTCCGTTGACACGTTTACAGTTAAGCTTTGCGAACTGCCTGCGCATAACGCCAATGTAGTAGCCGTTGATGCAAATGATGCCGAAACCTGCGACCCGTACGGCCTGAATGTGATATCATCAATCGCAATATCGTTACCAACACCACCAGGTGCATTATTAGTCATTTTAATTACTACGGTACTGGTACTTTCCGGTACGGTAAAAGTAAAAGGATATTGTATCCATACATTCCCGGTAGCTATATCTCCGGTATTCCCAGTTCCTAAAACAGTTCCACTGGTTGTTTCAATGGAAAAAGTAACATTAGGTAAGATACCATTGCTGTTTAATAAGTTTTTTATCCAGGCTGCAAACTGGTAAGTGGTATTACCGCATAAACCGGTAACCGTGCGTGTATAAAATATACCCGGATCATAGCTGCCGTTTATAATCATCATGTAACCATCTACATCGCCGGTATGGTCGGTTGTAGTCCACCAGCCATTAAACATACCCGCGGTGGTGTTGGCAATGGTATAATCATCATCGGATGGAAAGCCGGTGCTGCTATAAGTATAAGTAGTTGTGCCAGAGTCGGCAGGTAAAGCACCTGAGCGTGTTGCTGTACCTGCGCCAAAAGTGATATCAACAATCGGGTCGCCCAGGCTTTGCGCATATACAATATGATAGGAACACATAATTACAGTTGTAAATAAAAAACGGATAAAGAGGTTTTGAGGCTTAAAAGCATTCATTTAATTGTATTAGGGTATGTAAATGTGCCCAATCAATCATGTTTTATAAAAAAAGTACCGTTGAATAACGCTTTTGTATAGATGAAATTTGAACAAATAATTTAATCGATACATAATGTTTGTTCATCGATATATCTGCGTGTAAAAACTCCTGATTAATACATTTGCAGCTCATACAACAAGTGCTTGCTTGTTTATTGTGATAAGGTTTAGGTTTAGGCCTCCTGGCAGCGAGTGCAGGGAGGCCTTATTTTTTGCCCAATTCCAACCATAATGTATTTCTCAGTTATCCTAAGCTGTACAGCTGATTTAACTTTAATTACATGTTTATCGATACAAAAGGAATGTTTACCGATAATTTTCTAAGTAGTGCAAAAACGATCATAGTTTTACTTCAGCACACAATCAAACTAACCTATGAAAAATATTATCATCGCCGGAATGCACCGTTCAGGAACTTCATTAATCACACAATGGTTAAGTAAATGTGGTTTAAACGTAGGCACTTATTGTATGGGAGCAGGCCCTTCAAATATCGATGGGCATTTTGAAGACATGGAATTTGTACGTGTGCATGAAGATATTTTAAGTGATAATAAGTTACCAGAAACTGGTTTAACCGATATGCCGGTAACTAATATCTCTGATTATAACAGGGCCCGCTTAGAACAGCTATTTGAACTGAAGAATGACTTTTTTGATCAATGGGGGTGGAAAGACCCGCGTAGTTGTTTGTTATTGAATTACTACCATAATCATTTCCCTGATTTACATTATCTTTTTATCATACGCGATCATTTATCTGTAGTTAGTTCATTATTACACAGGGAGTTTAAAGATGTTGAACGTAAATACTTGTCGCGTAAATACCTCTCGCGCTTTATCTGGTTAAAGTTCAGACGTAAAAAAAGATTCGAATCGTTTTGCAAAGAAAATGCAACAAATTATTTATCAACCTGGTTGGCCTATAACAGTCAAATCAACAAAATTATACAAATAGCCGATTCTAAGAAATGTATATTACTATCATATCCGTTATTACAACAAAAGGATACCGATGTATTCCAATATTTATGCGAAGAGTGGGATCTTAATTTAAAATTTGTTCGTTTTTGCAATGTTTATAAAAAGGAACAGATAAGTAAACTATTAGATGTTGAAAAATACATTAATGACAGGACCTTGCTTAAAAAAGCTGAAAATTTAAATACCCAGTTACAAGTAATGCTGTTAATACAGGACTTAAATTTATACGTGCAATAACCTAATCGGCATCAGTTTTATTTATCCTGTTCCTACTGTTGTAAATTACTTTAGTCAATTGGCTAAACCCGTTGGTTAGATTTCCTCTCAGGTTTAATACAGGCAGGCTTAATACCACCAGCAGTGATATAGATGCTGTTGTACCTAATGCACCGCCATAACCATTAAAAAAAAGACTGGTGTTTAGGTAGATGGAAGCAAATATAATTCCGGCCAAGCCAATTTTTAGATAACTGGACAATAGTCTTGTTGATACCATGCCAATAAAAGAGCTGCCAATAAAAACAGGCGGTATATTTTTTACAAGATACGCATCTAAACTGTGTGGAAACAGTAGAAAAAAGCTGGCAACTAACAGTGATAAGCCTGCCGATGAACGTACCGGACCCTGGCCGAGCTTTTCATTCACAAAGAAAGTGAATATTGCCCCGATTATACCAACAACCAATAATATACAGGTATTAACGCCCATATTTTGTAATTATAAATATGAAAAATGTGGCAATAACAACACCGGTAAACGCGATTATACCGAGTTTGCCGCCCATGCCATGAAATAAGCTTTTAGATAATACCAACCCAATGCCGGCAAAAAAACCGGCCGCAAGCACGAACAAGAAACCATTTGCTACCCTTAAGCTTGACATGCCTATGAATGCGCCGCAGTAAATGGCGGCAGGCAATTGCTTTAGATAGGTTGATTGTTTATTGATTGAGGGTGAAAATGAGCCTATAGTGCCAACCAGTCCGGCTGCAAAAACAGCGCCTAAATGCAAGCCATTATTGATGTAATAAGCACATGTTGCGGCTACTGGTATCCAAATCGCTACCAGTACATGCTCAAACAAATGATCATCATGATGTAAAGGTGCCTTAACATGAGTAATCAAAAGCAGTATTAATAAGATGACAACGGCTATGCTAATAAAATTGAAGTGTTGATGTTCCTTAAAAATCATGAAAAGGAACAATACCTGGATAATTAAAATCAGGAATACGGAAACCATCCGGATAATTTTACGCCAATTCATTCAAAAATTGTTTCCCTAAAACCATAATAGTATTTAGATCGCAAAACTAAACAGCCTGTACCAATAATCATTTATTTTATTAAATATTATTCTAAAACTGTACAAAGGATTTGGTATAGTAAAATAACAATGTTCACATAATTAACATTATGTTAAGTAATATATTTTTTAATAAGGGGATCAAATTTATGATCCCCTTATTATTTTTAGGCTTACTTGCCTCCTAATGCATCAATTTGCTTTTGAGTATCGTTAGCTTTTGCAGTATTCTGTGTACCTAAATAATAAGTCTTTAAATTATTTAAAGCATCATATGATTTTGGGTTTATTGAAACTGCCTTTTCTAAGTATGGTCGTGCTAATTCAAAATCGGCTTTTGATTTTGCAACAGCTGCTTCGTATTCTTTTTGTTTTGATGATGGCAACTGATTAGCTGCGTTATATTCATCAATTGCAGGGTTAAGCAATACATAACCTAAATTAAGGTTTGCTTCAAAATACCCCGGATCAATATCAACCGCTTTTTTATACTGATCGGCA
>Ga0302306_10001352_pt1 | contig 13406 bp, 10 predicted proteins | sample III_Palsa_E3_1_FD_198761 | JGI IMG/M metagenome (GOLD analysis project Ga0302306, IMG submission 198761) | Peat permafrost microbial communities from Stordalen Mire near Abisko, Sweden - III_Palsa_E3_1 | ecosystem: Environmental > Terrestrial > Soil > Palsa > Peat permafrost | place: Sweden...
GTGTGGCTGCTGCCCGTAAAGCGACCGGTAAACACCTTACTTTAACTGAAAAAATATTATACGCCCACCTTTCCGAAGGTGATGCTGAGAAAGCATTTGGTCGTGGCGTTGACTATGTTGACTTCGCGCCAGACCGTGTAGCGATGCAGGACGCGACGGCGCAAATGGCTCTATTGCAGTTTATGCAAGCAGGCCGCCCGCAGGTTGCTGTACCTTCAACTGTACATTGCGATCACTTGATACAGGCTAAAGTTGGCGCTGATGTGGATTTGCAAACCGCCAAAGATGTGAACCTGGAAGTTTATGATTTCCTGGCTTCGGTATCTGATAAATATGGCATCGGTTTCTGGAAACCGGGTGCTGGTATTATTCACCAGGTAGTTTTAGAAAACTATGCTTTCCCGGGTGGTATGATGATTGGTACCGACTCACACACACCTAACGCAGGTGGTTTGGGTATGATAGCGATTGGTGTTGGTGGTGCTGATGCCTGCGATGTTATGGCTGGCTTACCTTGGGAGCTAAAATTCCCTAAACTGATTGGTGTAAAATTAACCGGTAAATTATCAGGCTGGACTTCAGCTAAAGACGTAATTCTTAAAGTTGCTGGTATTCTAACCGTAAAAGGTGGTACAGGCGCTATTGTTGAATATTTTGGTGAAGGTGCACGTTCATTATCTGCAACAGGTAAAGGAACCATCTGTAACATGGGTGCTGAGATCGGCGCGACTACATCTGTTTTTGGTTACGACGAAAAAGCGGCAATTTACTTGAGCGGTACAAAACGCGGAGATATTGCTGAGTTAGCAAACGGTATTAAAGAACACTTAACCGGTGATGATGAAGTTTACGCTAACCCTGAGCAATATTTTGACCAGGTTATCGAAATAAACCTTGACGAATTAGAACCACATGTAAACGGTCCGTTTACTCCGGATTTGGCTTGGCCTATCTCAAAATTCGCTGCTGCGGTTAAAGAAAACGGCTGGCCTACTAAATTAGAGGTTGGTTTGATCGGTTCATGTACCAATTCATCATACGAAGATATTACCCGTTCGGCATCTATTGCTAAACAGGCTACCGATAAACATCTAAAAACAAAAGCAGAATTTACCATCACTCCGGGTTCGGAACTGGTACGTTATACTGTTGAACGTGATGGTTACTTAGGTACTTTTGAGCAGATGGGTGGTGTTGTTTTGGCTAACGCCTGCGGCCCTTGTATTGGCCAGTGGGCACGTCATACTAATGACCCAACACGCAAAAACTCAATCATCACTTCGTTCAACCGTAACTTCGCGAAACGTCAGGATGGTAACCCTAACACCCACGCGTTTGTTGCATCGCCGGAGATTGTTACCGCATTCGCGATAGCAGGTGATTTAACTTTTAACCCATTAACCGATACGTTAACTAACGATAAAGGCGAGCAGGTTAAATTTGATGAACCGGAAGGTATTGAAATGCCGCTTAAAGGTTACGCTGTACAGGATGCAGGTTACCAGGCACCGGCAGAAGATGGTAGCGCGGTTAGCGTTATTGTTGATCCAAAATCAGCACGTTTACAATTGCTTGAGCCGTTTAAAGCTTGGGAAGGCACAGACCTTACCGGCCTGAAATTGCTGATAAAAGCAAAAGGCAAATGTACTACGGATCATATCTCTATGGCTGGTCCATGGTTAAAGTTCCGTGGTCATTTGGATAACATATCTAACAATATGCTTATCGGTGCTATTAACTACTTTAATAACACTGCCGATAGCGTTAAAAATGAATTAACAGGCGAATACGGCCCGGTACCGGCCACACAGCGTGATTATAAGGCGCATGGCATTGGTTCAATCGTTGTTGGTGACGAGAACTACGGTGAAGGTTCATCACGCGAGCACGCGGCTATGGAGCCCCGCCATTTAGGTGTACGTGCCATACTGGTAAAATCATTTGCCCGTATCCATGAAACCAACCTTAAAAAACAAGGTATGCTAGGCATCACTTTCGCCGACAATGCCGATTACGATAAAATACAGGAAGACGATACTTTTGATATCACCGGTTTAACAACTTTTGCCCCAGGCAAACAGTTAACCGTTGTATTGCACCATAAAGATGGTTCAACAGAATCATTCGCGGTAAACCACACTTACAATGCGCAGCAAATAGAGTGGTTTAAAGCCGGCGGGGCATTGAATATCATCAGGAAACAAATGGCTTCTTAATAAGTTAAGAGTATAAAGGTTCAAAGCCTCTCCAATTTTGGGGAGGCTTTTTTGCTGGCTATAATCCCGGTATTAGGTATATCACCAACAAAATCCCAACGGTCACAATGCCTATGGTTAAAATCAAGGCGGGCAATACCGATGGTTTGTAAGCCTGGTTCAGCAGTTGCTTTTCGGTGTTCCGGTAACTTAAGTACGAGTACATCGCCATAAAAGCACCAACAGCAACCAATAATATGCCTATTTGAGTAGAGTAACCTTTGCCCGGTAAAACCGTTTGTTTAGTTGTTAATATCAAAGAGATCTGTTTAACAAACAACGCGAATTTCACCACCACAAACCCAAAGCCCATTATGGCAATACTGGTACGTATCCATGCCAAAAAAGTACGCTCGTTAGCCAAATGATCGGATGGGTTGGCTATAGGTTGATTTTTCTCTTCTTTCATAAAATTAAATAGTATTATCGCAATATAAATTACCAGTTACGCTTTCAAACATTTTTTAGCCTGATAAGTTATTATGTTTCATTCTTTATCCTCGATAAACCCATAAATGAGTTATACGGACTACTTTTTAAGTGATAAACAGTTATTAGAAGTTTTAGCTTTCTCTACAGATGCAACTGCTATTCATATTACTGAAGATGCGGTTATTCAATATGCGAATGATGCCATGCTGGCTATTTGGGGTAAGGGAAGAGATGTTTTTGGTAAAACATTGGAAAATGCGTTACCGGAACTTAAAGGCCAGCAATTTATTGATTTATTTAAGCAGGTTTGGAATGAAGGACTCACCATCAAAGGGATTGAAACCCCCGCCGATCTTATTGTAGATGGTGAGCTGAAAACCTTTTATTTTAATTTTGAATATCGCGCTATAAAAAATGCTAATAACGAAACGTATTGCATTTTGCACATGGCCAAGGATGTTACCGATGTTATATTGGGCAGAAAGCGGGAGCAGGACCTGATTGAAGAGTTAAGGACCGTTAATGAGGAGCTGCTATCAGCCAATGAAGAGATTCGGGCCGCTAACGAAGAAATCCGTGCTGCTAATGAGGAAATGACAGCCGCTAACGCAGAGATCTCGGCCGCTAATGAGGAGATACGTGCAGCCAATGAAGAGATCACCGCGTCAAACGAAGAATTAAGCGAGTCACGGAAACAACTGATGGAGTTATATCAGGACCTGGCAGAAAGTGATGCTTACTTTCGCAACATGGTTAAGCAGGCCCCGGTTGGTATATGTATTATAAGGGCGGAGGATCTGTTTATTCAGGATGTAAATACAGCTTATCTTGAATTGGTTGGCAAACCTCGGCATGAAATTGAAGGGCGTACTATTTGGGAAGCTGTGCCTGAGGCTGCTGAAACCTATGCGCCCATCATGAACGATGTTATTATTACTGGCGAAGCTTTTATTGCAAAGGAACATGAACTGGAGCTGATAAGGAATGGTATTCCTGAAAATGTTTTTATAGATTTTGTATATGAGCCGATGTTAAATGATAACGAGGTTCAGGCCATAATGGTTTTAGCTATCGAAGTATCGGATAAAGTGATAGCAAGGCGCAGCATAGAGGATGTAGAAGAACGTATAAGACTGGCTATAGAAGCAGCCGAGATCGGCACATTTGATTTAAACCTGGTAAATGGAGAAATGCTTACCTCTGAAAGGTTTGATGCCATTTTTGGATTCGATAAACATGTAGATTGGACAATGTACGTGAATGCAGTACACCCGGAAGATCGGGCTGGCCGGGAAGCAGCACATAAAAGCGCATTAATTAGCGGTAAATTGTTTTATGAGGCAAGAGTAATTTATGCCGACCAATCAATACACTGGATAAGGGTACATGGCAATGTGTATTATGATAAAGCGGGCAAACCGCAAAGAATTTTAGGCACCCTGCTTGATATTACCCAGTTTAAGCGCCTGGAGCAACAAAAGGACGACTTTATAAGCATTGCCAGTCACGAGCTTAAAACACCTATCACAAGCCTTAAAGCATCGCTGCAGCTGCTCGAAAAATTGAAAGATAATCCAACAGCACCCGTGGTACCGAGGCTTATTGATCAGTCGTTAAAAAGCATGCGGAAAATAAGCACCCTGGTTGAGGATCTGTTAAATGTTAGCCGCTCACAACAAAGCCATCTTAAGCTAAATAAAACAGAATTTATAATGGCCGAGCTGCTTAATAACTGTTGCAGCCATGTTAGGGTTACCGGTAAATATGAGCTTATACTACAGGGCGATCTACACCTAAAAGTTAATGCCGATGAGCATGCTATTGACCAGGTAGTGGTAAACCTAGTTAATAATGCGGTAAAATACGCGCCCGATTCTTTCGTGATTGCCATGAAGGTTGAAAAAAAGGATGATTCGGTAAAGGTTTCTGTAACAGACACCGGCCCGGGAATCGATCCGGAAAAAATCCCTTTTTTGTTTGATCGTTATTACCAGGCACAATCCGCCGGGTTTAATAATTCGGGCCTGGGCTTAGGCTTATATATTAGTGCTGAGATTATCCGCAAACACGGTGGCCAAATTGGGGTTGACAGCACTTTAGATCAGGGAAGTACGTTCTGGTTTACCTTGCCATTAAATAGCTAACAAACACTGTTTTATTAATTAATACAAACTAAAGCAAGGCTTAGGGCGTTATTGTTATTTACCCCGAAAATGAAAACATCTGAAACGCCAACGGCGAACCACAAACAAGTTATCATCAAATTATTATTCTTTTGCATTTGTTTTTGCTGTTTGGCATTACCCACCTATGCCACAAGCTTTAAATTCAAAATAAAAAATACCGCTAAAACTAATGTCGCGGTTTTTTATCGTATCAATAAAAAATCCGGCGGGTTTAAGCTGAAAACGTTATTAAACCTTAAACCGGGCGAAGAAAAAATTAAAGATATTTCTGTTGATAAAGGCGATACCATTGCTTTTTATGGGCAAGACGCGGAGGATGAAACCTCTGTTTTAGTAAAAAAGGATTTCACCCTGCTATCTCAAAATAAAAAAACGGTATACTACATACCGATCATAATCCCCGAAAAACAAGCATCAAATTTTGAGTCGCTCGAAGATTTAAGCGTTAAGCTGGAACATAACAAAGTGCTTAATTTTTTATTGAAGATGGATTCAAGTTCAATGAGCAGCTTATCCATGATCGAGAATAATTTTCAAAACGTTTATCCGCTGGGGACTTTCATTTTTGTAGATACCAAAACCAACCGGCTTTTGTTGCCGCCTTTAGAACCATCATTCTGGAATAACAGCGAAGATTACCTCACCATTCAGGATAGTTTATATGCCATGGTTGATAAAGATAAGCGGGGAATGGCCAATGCGCAGGTAGCTTATTTTGTTGCTAAGATGTTCGATTCGCTGCATGTAAATAATACTGCTGAACTTGAATTTAAGGGTAAACTTTCGCTCATCCGTTGGAAACCAACGGCAAGTGCTGATATATACCAGATTTTTAACGATAAAGCAGTAGACGACTTTTTACAGAATTGCTATGCCCAGATAGACAACCCGGATGTAGAATATCAACGCTATCGGCTATATTTTCTTTCATCCTATGAACGGATAGATGACCTGGAGATATATGGCAGGCAGTATTACAATTTCGGTAATGAAGCCGACCTGTCGTTAAGCACACCTGCACAGGTTATCAGTACCAGTTTGGGCGTAATGTATGCTAAAAGCAAAACGCTTAGTAATTATTACTCCATACAAGGCGCTGTGTTGCGAACGAAAGCTTATGATTTAACCTCGCTATTGTTCAATGGATTTAAAAACAATGTGAAGAACAAGATAATTGCTGAAACCTACGCCAATCAGCACAAAATAACCGATGCTATTGTTGATGAGTATAAAAGCCTGGTAGCCTACAATCCCGACCCGGTAAGGCTTAGTTTGCAGGCTATCGACCCGAAAGATGCTACACCATCGTTAGTGCCTATAGAAACTACTATAAATAATCTATCGCCTTATAGTTATATGGCGCCCGATACTTCAAAACAAGCTTCGGCTACGGCCAGCAATTATAAAATTGATACTTATAATAATAAAGTGAAATTCTTTAACTCGCACCTAAAGGAGATCAATACCCTGTTAAAGCAATTGGATCAAACCAATATCGATCTGGATAAAATATCACAAACCAATACTGACAGAAGCTTTAGCAGCACAGTAAAATCTCCGGGATTGTTAAACGAGATTGAGGTAAACAGCCAGATTGTGCGTAAAGAATAATGTTGTTTATGAATGACATTAAATAATACGTTGTATCCGATATTTGAGGGTATAAAATGTAATTTTGTATCCGCTGCAATGTAATACATTGCTTTTTGAAACAATTGATATGCAATTTTCACTTTTAAAGAGCCAGGGATCTGGTAATGATTTTTTCCTGATCGATATCAGGCATTATAATGGCGCTGTAACCGATGCCATGAAAAAACAGCTTGCAATACACTTATGTTACCGAAACTCTGATTTTGGGGCCGATGGTATACTCTACGTGGATAACAGTGCGGTTGGTGATGGCAAGATGGTAATATTTAATGCTGATGGATCTGAAGCCGAAATGTGTGGCAACGGGATAAGAATTGTGGCCCGTTATGTATCGGAGTTATTAGACAAGCCACAGGTTATTATTGAAAACAAAACAGGTATCCCTTACCCGCTTAATTTGGTTGAGGATTTCTATCCGGAGCTTACCGCTTTTGAGTTATCGTTTCCTAAAGCGAATTTTGATTCAGGTAATTTCCTTATTCAAAATAACAGTACTGAGTTAATAAACGGATTGATACCTGAATTATCATCAACCATAAAATTCACGGCATTATCATTACCCAACCCACATATTGTTGCTTTTGTGGATGATATTGTTGAGGAAGAATTACGCACGCTGGGCAAAAAAGCTAATTCATCGCCGCAAATATTACCGCATGGCGTTAATGTTAATTTCGGGAAAATAATAAGTGATAATAGTATATACGTTGCTACCTACGAGCGCGGAGTTGGTTTAACCTACTCATGCGGTACAGGTATGTTTGCTACCACGCTATCCGCGGTGAACGGGGGACATGTAAAAAAAGGTGAATGGATCACCTTATTTAATAAAGGCGGTTACACCAAATGCCTGGTAAACGATGATTTAAGTGGCAGGATGATAGGCAATGCTTCCTATATATATGCCGCAGATATTAATTTCGATTTTGAAAATAATAATATTGTTTTTTCAGTTAATAGCGGCGATTATAGTCAGGAAACGGGTGCTTATGAAAAGCTTTTAGCACATGTAAATCAGTTAAGTTAAAAATGCTGTTACGAGGCAAAAATATTAATTCAAAATAGCTATATTTATAGCTTCAAGATAGCGGGCAATCCTGCCTGCTTATTGTGATAAGGTTTAGGTTTAAGCCTCCAAGCAGCGAGTGCGAGGAGGCTTTATTTTTATATAAAAATAAGTTTTCATAAATCTTATCCGGGTTATACAAATGATTTACTACATAGATGCTTGTATCGGTATTCTTCGTGGGCATAATTATTTTTGATAATAAGCATCAGTTATTGATTCATATCCGGGCACATGTGAATAAAATACATCATGAATTAATATATTATTAGTATTAATCTCAGATACAGTATCTGTCGTAGCAAAGCCTCCCGGTGTAATAAGCATACTTGGAGTATTTAGAGTGAACTTACCATTACCGATAGCAGTGTAATGGGTGGTATCAATACTTTGAGGGTTTACATAAACGCCTTGGGGAGTATAATAATATCCAAAGGTAGATATTTCACAAGTACCTCTGCCGTTAAATTGCGCATAATCCAGCTTAGTAAATGAGCTCAGGTAGGTCGTATCATGCGTTATTTTACCACTATCTAAAGTATACGTTCTTAACTTTACTTCCTGCCATTTTCCGGTTAATGCATCGGTGTTACCTGTGTTTGATTTCCTGCAGTAGATCATACATAATAATACACCGCTTATTATAAGTAGTAAGATTTTATGTTTCATTCCTGAAAATTTAAGTTTACATATAAGATAGTACGAAGCAAATAATAGAAACGCTACAGGTTAATATTATTTTAATTAATAATATCCTTATCATTCTTCGCTGCCGCTCGCAATGGCTACGTTAAACAGCATCTTAACTCGGCCTTGGGCGCAATAAACCTAATGGCACCTTATCAAACTGAAAGGTATTGTATACATCCCCATTTCATTTTGATAATTCAACCCCTGCAAAAATTATAATACAAGTGCTGTTTTAGTAACTGAATTGTTAAATTTTGGGTTGTTAAGCCCCTGCGGAAGCAATTTTTAAGAATTTGAAATATTTGGCATGTATTTAGCGTATTGGTATTAAATATATTCAACAATTTAATACTAAAGCAATGTCAACCTTTTACCTGGTGTTTGAGATATGTGCGCTACTGACAGTTATAGTACTACCACTAGCAGGCCCAAAAAACACTAAAGCCAAAAAAACTGCTGCTGAAAAAAGCAACTTATATGTAAACGAAGATGGTTTACTGGAATATTTGAGAACAAATAAGGATGATCATCATCCTGTTCTGTAACTTATTCAAAATCGTTATGATTTTAAGCCCGTCAAATTTTGATGGGCTTTTCTATTTATAACTGAATTGATTTGCCGATTTTTGTTAACACGACGGTACTGCTGCTCCAATATAAATCATGAAAAGCAAATATTAACAATAAAGTTTAGGAAAATACAAGTACAGAAAATGAACGCCGGAATAAAATCAGGCGTTCATTTTATATATATTATAAGAAATCTTGTTTAAAAGATTACCAACGGCTGCCGCCACCGCCGCCGCCGCCTCTGCTGTCTTTAGAGTAGCCACCGCCGCCACCGCCACGGTTTCCGCCGCCGCCGTAACCACCCCCGCCGCCACGGTTTCCACCGCCACCGAAGCTTTTGCGATCATTAGGTTTTCTTTCTTCAGCCTGGCTTACAGCTATAGTTCTGCCGCCAACTTCGCTGCCATTTAAAGCTGTAATAGCTTGCTGTGCACCTTCATCATCAGGCATTTCTACAAATCCGAAACCTTTGCTTCTGCCAGTTTCTCTGTCATTAATTAACTTAACGGAGCTTACTTCGCCATACGCTTCAAAAAGTTCTTTTAAATCAGCTTCCTCTAACTTAAAAGGAAGGCTTCCTACAAATATGTTCATCAATCTTTAATTTAAACGGCAAAAATATTCTGCCCTGTATTTTGTTTATACACCAAATATAATAAAGTTGTTTTATTATTAGCCTAATATGCAATTAATGTTCGTTTTATTTTATTTATACTAAAAAAATAATTGCTAAAAGGATATAATCGCTATCAATAACCCGGATTATTTTCTTTCTCCAACTCTTTTTGCTGCTGTTTTAAGGCCCGTTTTTCCTGCCTTATTTCTTTTTTAGTCTTTCCGGCTGTGTCAATCTGTATGCCGTTGCCATAATCAACCACTGTTGAGTGCTTATTATTCTTAGTAACCTTTTTATTCTCGGTAGTGTCTTTTTTTCCAAATAATCGCTGAAAGAAGGTTAATTTCTTTTCAGGCTCTATTACCGGCACAGCTCCGTTATCATCATCGTTCTGTTGCATCAGGCTATCAACCTTGGCGGTATCAATATTGGCAACGCCCCTGCGCAGGCTTTCCTTAAGTCGCACATCAAAAAAACCATAGGCATTGCTATCGCGCTGGGCTTTACCATGCCCGGCCATTAAATTCCCAATCAAATTAAAGTAACCGTGCAAGCCCGGCCGCAGGGTGCCATCAGGTTGAAATGCGTATAAACCAGCTTTAGGATTAGGTAAAATACTCGCCAAAAATATACTTTCGCCCAAAGTAAGCTGCGATGGTGTTTTGCCAAAGTAATAGCGTGCTGCGGGGCCAATACCGTAAATATGATAGCCAAACTCCACAATGTTAAAGTAAACCTCCAGCATGCGGTCCTTGCTCATCAGGTTGTTGTTCTCTATCATCCACACAATTAAAATTTCCTCGACTTTACGGGCCAGGTTTTTATTGCGATCAAGAAACGTATTCCTGATCAGCTGCATGGATATAGTACTGCCACCACGACTAAATTTTTTCTTTTTAAAATCGGTAGCGATGGATTTGCGGATAGATTCCTCCACAAATCCATTATTGGTATAAAATGATGGGTCTTCCGAAGTCATTACCGCATTGCGGGTATCTGTGGGGATGTCACTCAGCGGTGTAAAATCAGGGTTTTGTGGGCCTACCACAAAAGGCGATGGCTGCGATTTTACTTCGTAAGGCTGTTGTAAAAACGGACGGTTAAGCTTGGTCAAATCCGTTTTGCCGAATTTCAGGATCTTGAAATTCTGCTTATTTAGTTGCGAGTTGAACTGTACATCATCAGGGTTTGCGGTGTCCAGGTAAAAATTCAGGCTATAATTAACTTTACCCGAAACCTGTATGCCCTGGAATGTTTCGAACAAGCCGGTAGGGAAAGAGTTAAACAGATCCTGAGCATTTATCCAGCCGGTATTAAGCTTGAGTTCATATATCTTAACAGGACTAAGGGTATATTTTATGTACGGATTGGCAGTAATGTTTTTTAGGTGGATAACCGAAGAGCTATCCAACGACACATAATTCGGCCCAACAAATACGTTGGCGTCAATTGATGCGGAGGGTACGATAATGTCATTTTCGGATAAGCGCGGATTGTTAATCAGTAAATTGCTTACCGACCACGAGCCGTAGATCTGCGTTTCGCCTCCCTCGCGCTTAACTTTTATTAACTGGGTGCTAATGGTATCAAAACTGAATTTTGTTTTAAACTTGTTTTCCAAAACGGGCAGCTCAATCTTTTTGCCATCAGCATAAAGTTTAACATTAATTTCTTTATCTGATGGGTGCATTTTACCCACAAAATGCCAGGTTGCCACGCCGCCATCAACAATAATGTTTGAGGTTAAATTGCCATTTTGGATGCTGGCTGTAGTGGTGAGCATTTTTATAGTGCTGCTATCACCCTTAAAAGTTATCAGGAAGTTTTTCAGGTCGAGGTTATCCGGTATTTTATATAAGAACTCGTTAATCAGGTTATTGGCCAAATCGGCAAGGTTGGTTTTTGAAGTAGTGGCGGTGGTGTCTTTTTTGTGCTTAAACAAAAAATCAAAGTTCTTAACCTTATTGCTGTCTATAAGATTGAGGTGCCCGTTATCAAGCGCTACATCCGATAGTTTAACCTCGCCCAAAATAAGTGGCATCAGCTTTACAGTGATGGATAGCTTGTCGATTTTCAATAGACTATCGCGTCCGTCGGGTACTATGGTGATATTGGAAAAAGCTACCGTACTAAGCCCGGTAAAGCTTGCGGAACCAATCTTTATATCGAGGTTATAATCTGTTTTTGCTTTTAATTCAGCTTTGGCAAGTTCTCTTTCCAGTATGGCTTCGCGCTTGGTATAAGCGATATAACCACCAATTAAAATCACAATAACTAATAAAATAATAACAATACCGGCAATACGTATATATTTAGGCTTGAGGCGCTGCATCTATAAAAATTTATCCAAAACTAAACTAAATCTTATAGGAGACAAACGTGGAGATTGGGAAAATGTTTCTCTGATTATAGATGAATAATACATTATTGCACCTAACTGGCTTCAGTTTGTGACTGAAGCTCACAGATAAAGTCAGTCTGTGACTGACGATACCGGACTGACATAAGTATTGTGGGGGATAAGAAAGTTATAAACTTTCCTGATCCGTTAGGCTTCAGTCACAGACTGAAGCCAGTGGTAATGTGTATCGTAATGGTTAATGATTCATTTTATCATTCAAATGACACTAATCCCCCCTGTTTTAGTAAATTTGCTTTAATATATGAGTATCACTAAAGAACAAGTATTAGCAGCCCTGAGTAATGTTGAGGAACCCGATCTGAAAAAGGACCTGGTTACCCTGAACATGATCCAGGATATACATATCGATGGCAACCGCGTTAGTTTCTCTGTAATATTAACAACCCCGGCTTGCCCCTTAAAAGCGATGATTGAGAATGCCTGTCGTAATGCCATCCTGCACTTTATCAGCAAGGAGGCCGACATCCATATCAACATGACTTCGCACGTTACCACGCAGAAGAACACAGGTGTACCGGGTGTTAAAAATATTATTGCCGTTGCCTCGGGCAAAGGCGGTGTGGGTAAATCAACTGTGGCAGTGAACCTAGCTTTAGGCCTGGTGAAAACAGGTGCTAAGGTTGGTTTGATTGATGCCGATATCTACGGCCCGTCAATCCCAATCATGTTCGGGTTGGAGAACGCCCGGCCGCAGGCCAGTAAGTTAGAAAACGGCAAAACCCGCATCGAACCAATAGAAAAATTTGGTGTGAAATTATTATCCATAGGTTTCTTTACCGATCCTAATCAACCGGTGCCATGGCGCGGACCAATGGTTTCAACAGCCGTAAAACAATTGTTTAATGATGCAGATTGGGGCGAACTGGATTATTTGGTGATCGATTTACCTCCGGGTACTGGCGATATTCATATCACTATTACACAAACCTTCCCGGTTACGGGCGCGGTGATTGTCACCACACCGCAAAATGTTGCCCTGGCCGATGCGAAAAAAGGAATTGGCATGTTTATGATGGATGCCATTAATGTACCTATTTTGGGAATCGTGGAAAATATGTCCTATTTCACCCCGGCCGAATTGCCAGAGAATAAATATTACATCTTCGGACAAGGCGGCGGCGAGAAATTAGCTAATATGTTGGATGTGCCATTCCTGGGTGAAATTCCGTTGGTAAAAGGCATCAGTGATTCAGGAGATGCAGGCACGCCGATTGTTTTGGATGAAGAGTCGATACAATCAAAAGCGTTTATTGATATGGCTAAAAGAGTGGCACAACAGGTATCCATATCCAATGCAAAGGTGTTGAATAGGCCGGTTGTTAGTCAGTAATTTGATTTGTGATAATTTCATTGTCGTGTAAAAACACTATTAACAATTATAATTGTTGCAAATAATTAATAACTTTACTTATATAAATTAGTAAAAATGAGTTTATTAGAGCAGGTAGAAGCAGCTTTGGACAGTATTCGTCCGTATTTGGAGGCTGATGGCGGGAATGTTTCTATCGAGGAGATC
>Ga0302306_10001354_pt1 | contig 13401 bp, 11 predicted proteins | sample III_Palsa_E3_1_FD_198761 | JGI IMG/M metagenome (GOLD analysis project Ga0302306, IMG submission 198761) | Peat permafrost microbial communities from Stordalen Mire near Abisko, Sweden - III_Palsa_E3_1 | ecosystem: Environmental > Terrestrial > Soil > Palsa > Peat permafrost | place: Sweden...
GCGTTCACGGTTTGTGTATGCGACTGCAGAGGGATTTCTATCAGCCCGAGCGAGTCCCGGCTCCAGGTTACTTTGCCGCCTGTTCCTGGAACCACTTCTTGCGGCGACTCATTCCTCAGCGCATTGCGGATCAACCAGACATTCTTTGCATCCGCCAAAGTGGAACTATCGATCGCCTTAGGGTATCGGTGGACGAGGAGGCTATCCGTCCGTGCAGCCGCGGCGTATTGCCCCATCTTGAAGTAACTATCTCCCTGGACCCGCAGCAATTTGGCTACGAGCGAATCCGCGGAGCCTTTCAGAGAATCCGCGTGGCCTCCCAGGGAGTCCGGGAGGCCCGCCGCCGTCTGGTTCATGAAAGAATCGATCCGTGCAACGCAGCTGGCGTTTCGGTTGAAGGCATTGTCCAGGATAGCCGCGAAATAAAGCCGTCGGGGTGCCGAAAGTTCCCGGGTATGGAGATTCAATTGTGTCTCCAAATGGAAATATTCTTTTTTGTCCAACAGCCTGTCCATCTGGCGGATGAGCGGTGGGGCGTCGACCTTCTCTACAGAGGTGCAGCATGGAACGAAAACCGTCAGCAGCACGATGGCCAGGATTCCGGGAAGTGTATGTTTCGGAAGTGCAAAAACAGTATGCTTCATGGAGGCAAAGAAAAAGCTTTCGACCCGGAATAAATTGTAAAAAAACGAAGGGGGGCAGACGAAGGGCCGATCAGACCAAGGGCGGGTCAGAACCAACTCCGCGCATTGATCGCATTCAGTTGGTTGCTCTCTTGCAGGAATCCGCTCGGGTGGGTGCCGGCAAAATCCTTGAACTCATGGATAAAATGCGCTTGGTCATAGTAGCCTGTATCCAGGGCCAGAGACGTCAGGCCTATAGGCATTGCATCCCCGGCCGGGACTACCTCGATATTTTTAAGGAGAAAGATTCGGGTAAACTGGTACTTGAACAAACCACCCAGAAGGCGTTGCTATTGTCGTTGATCGCCTTTGTGACAGGAAGCGTACTGGCCGTAGTCTACAGATATGCAAAGTTAACCAGGCATTTGAGGGAAAACGGAAAATTGCTGGAACCCACGGTGTATGAATTAAACACGGAAGGGATCAGCGCGACCGGGAACGGCGCAAGCAACGGAAATTTTCGCAACGATTTGCCGGTTAAAGCCATTCGGCGGGTAGTGGAGCTGAGGGATTATTTTATCCTGTATATCAATAAATCGTATACGGTCATCCCAAAGAGGTTTATTCCGGCTGACACGATCGGGGAATTCAGGCAATTGGTCGGATGTAGGACTGCCGTCGCGGACCACAGGATCAGAAACGGGATCGCTTATTTTTTATTTAAAACGTAATGCCGTATCCCATTATCGATCGTCATCGTTTTCTTTCGGGGGGTAACATAGGCATTTACTAAGTACTAAACACTAATTTTACTATTCTCCCGCAATCAGTCCTTGCGCGCACCAAAAACCTGCATACTTTTGAATTATCCAATCCAAATGAAAACCGTTTCCAGGTGACACGTCCAATGTCCTGTAAATCATCCAATGCCGCCCTGAGAAAGCAGTGAAATTCAAATTCTCTGAGAAACCTCCGAATAATATTGGAGGTTTTTTTATTGGCCGAGATTTGCCTGCACCCTTAAATTATCGCCTATGTCAAACGTAATTGCGGAAGTAGTAAGAAGAGCTTGTTCCTTTGTGATCAGGATCGATATGCCACTGCAGATAACAAAAAATATCCTGGAATTTTTAATCCAACGAAGAATACTTTTGGAAACCATGCAAATGCAGGGCGTTGGGGGAGGCGAAGCGATCCTGATCCTTCATTGCCTCGTTGAAAAGGACAGGCTCAAACATGTCCAGCATGGGTTGGAGAAAATGAACGGCATCCTGAGCGTCGAATTGCTGGAAAGCAGGATATCCAATATGGTGAAATTGTAGCTGCAGATATCAGATCGGCGTCGATTTTTTTATGTAGAGTTCATCGATCAGGATCATTAAAATGGCAAGCAAGGGCACGGCTAAGACGATGCCCAGGACGCCGGAAAGGGCGCCCATCAATAATTGACTCATCAGGGTCAGGGCCGGAGGGAGATGGATGATCCTTTTTTGAAGTAAGGGGGTAACTATATTGGCAACGATGGTTTGGCAGATGATGTATAGTAGAGCGACGATGATGGCGGTATTGGTGCTGACGGTTATGGCCAGCAGAACGCCGGGTATCATGGCGATCAGCGGTCCGAAGTTGGGGACGATCTCCAGGATGCCGGTGATCATGCCCAGGACCATCGTCAGCGGGATACCGATGATCATCAGTCCGGCGGTGATTAAGACGGTAATCAGGATCATGGATACGAGCATACCACGCAACCACCCTCTCAGGGAACCGCTGATGCGGTCGATGATGCGGATGCCCTGGGCCTTTCTTGGTTGGGGGATGAGTAAAAGGATGCCATCTTTGTACAAGGTGGGGCTGGCGGTAAAGAAGATGCCCAGGAATAGAATGATGTACAGATCGCCTAAAACGCCGAAGCCGGTGTTGAAAAAAGAGGTGGCGGTGTCCAGGAGTTTTTCTGAATGCTGACTGGATGTATAGTCGATTACTTTCCGACCTAAGGGTGTACTGTTTAGTTTGGCTTTGGTGATACGGATGGTTTCAGGCAGGGTGTTGCTCAATTCGGTTACCTGGATCTGTATTTTGGTGCCGATAAACCAGACGGATAGGGCTACGATGACAAGCGTTCCTACGGTGGATATGAGCATGGCGTATGTCCTGGCTATTCCCGTTTTGCGTTGAATAAGGTCACCCAATCCGTGAAAATATACGGCGATCAGGCAGCCGGCTAACGCCATCAATAGTACATTGAAGGCGACCCGGACGACCAATAGCATGGTAATGAACAGACTGACGATCGCTATGGTCTGCCACACCCGGGCGGTATAAGGCAATTCGGTTTTGGCAGGGTCTGCCGGTTCTTTGTCTGCTGGCATGTCAACGGTTTAAGTGCTCACTCTATAATATTTGACCTCAATATACCGAAATTTCTCCAGCGGCTATTGCGCTGTAAATCAGCGATAATAACCTTTTTGTAACCCAATGATCTTTTCGTTACCTATCTTTTTCATGAACTTTTCCTTTTTAGGCTGGCTGTGGTTTTAAAGAACTGCTCTCGCCGTTTGAGTAAGGAATGATAGTTCGTCGAAAATTTGCCATTGTTTGTCGAAAAGATTTATGCGACTGCAGACATGACTATATTATTGGAGACAATAGATGCCAATAACATTATTATAGAGATTAAAATTAAATCAATCATGAAAACAGGACTCTTTTGTATTATTATGTTCGGATCGCTCACTGCAATGGCTCAGCTTGATTCGCTGCCTTATGCAGCATTTCCTCCTGCACCGGACCATTACAGTGCCGGTACTGTAGTTTCAAGGCTTCTGGATGGGCTGGGCTTCCGTTATTATTGGGCTACGGAAGGGCTGCGCCCCATAGATCTGGCCTTCAGGCCAAACCGGGAGGCACGCACTAGCCAGGAAACCCTTCAACACATCTACTCGTTGTCTAACATGATCATCAGTGCAGTCGGAGGGCACCAAATCCAACCAGCCCAACCTAAAACGTTTGAGGAGCTGCGAAAAGCCACCCTCGAAATCTTTAAGAAAGCCAGTACCATAATTGTCGGATACAGTGACAGGGATATGGAAAACCTGAAGGTGGCGTTCGGAGATAAAACACTTCCTTTTTGGAATATGATTAACGGCCCCATTTCGGATTGCCTGTGGCATATAGGCCAAGTGGTGTCGTTCCGGCGTTCGTCGGGCAACCCCTTTTCTGATAAAGTGGAGATGTTCCTGGGTACAATTATGAATTGAGTGCCCTTCGAGTGTCGCGGGCATAACAACCTTGCTGACCCGAAACTTCCTCGTGCTTGTGTGCTGATTGCGGTGCTGATCGCGCTGATGACAATCGGTTTCCAGTCGATAAAGGCGGCGTTGGCTAACCCCGTCAAAACTTTGCGCACTGAATAATAATCGATGCAAAAATTAGATCAAGGTAAATATTTCGGTCAGGTTGCCCAGTTAAATAAGGGCAATATCGGGCAATACCGCTTTCATGGTAAAGCCGGTTACCTTTCCTTCTTTATTCTTCCGGAAAAATAACCAGGCATCCGCGTTGATCATCCTGTCCTGCCAGCGGACGATAAAGGTATCCACCTTTGAACTGTCTTTAATGCCTCAAAAAATTCCAGATTACTTTCAATCGCCGGTAAGGGCATTTGCTGGTCAGCTAACTTGATCCATCGCTTTGTTCCACCCTCGGGGAAAACGGTCATCCCGATATTTTGGGCAAGCTTTAAGCCCAACCGGTAAGTGGCGACCGCATCAGTGACACTATCAAACCGTTCCGGCGGCTCAAATCTCAGGTTCGAATGAATAGGATCGGAGTCGCCGGCTCCTAGCAGTATAACCTCAAATATAAATTTTGAATTCTTATAGGAGACAATAACCTGTGCCAGTTCCTTCGACAGATAGAATTCATAGTCGACATCGTCAAATTCCGCCCCATCATCAAAGGTGATGGATACCTTACCTTTTCGTTGAGGTTGGGAACGAAATTCGAAGCGAAACTCCGAGGCGGAGCTTACAATATTTAAATCATTTAACAGGAATTTGAGATCCTGTACCGAATGGCTATCGACGATCACTTCGCCAAACTTTCGACCGCTGACTATTTCTTTGAAAGATTGAAGGAACTCATTGTTTTCCTTTGGTATAAAGGAAATTTGGCTGTTTAATTTCTCCGTTAGGGGATTTACACCTTTAAGAAAGTAGCCATCCTTTCTTGCATCCAGCTGGGGGGAAAGCCCATGGTCCTGAAAAAACTTCCGTACCGTCTCAGGCCCCACATTGCCTTTGTCGAAATCGGTGGCGATATTGAAGCCCGGCGCAATCAGGAACATTTCCTTCCGGTTCGGTCCCAGCGCCCTGACCACTTGCTTCAACACGTTCTTTATATTCTCATCTTCGAGATCATAGCCGATATACACAATTGCTTTATCGGTGATCCGGGCCTTAAACCCATCAGCCCGCACAAATAGGGATCTTCCCCGAACGTCTCCCCCGTCCTACCCCATCGGGGATCGCGGACCACGTCTATTACTGGCGCCAATACCATGGCAGTTCCTCGCAAGCTCGCTTGGCGAGCCACAAACTGGTAGATATGCTCCGTCATAAGCGTATCCCAGCTACAGGCCAGCCCGATAGAGGTGGGGAAGACATCCGATTGCATCGCCAGCAGGCCATGGTGGGCCTCAGGTAGGCGCTCCAGGTACTCCGCAATTGAGCGACCTTTTCGGTCGTCGTCATCCGTGACAGCAGGTCCTGTACGCGCTGCGCAATAGGGAGGGCGCTATTGGTATAGGGCTGGGCCGGTAGCGGCCCCCCGGCCATCAGCAGAGCATAAGCAACTAAAAAGTACAGATAATGCCATTGTTTTACACTTCATATATTATAGCTTTGTAAAGAGCCGCTGCCCCTGATTGTAACCCTGCCCCCTGATAGCAGGCAGAGCCAGCTTAATTAGGTTATGGAAGTATAAATCTCCCAAAAAGTGACGAAGCCGTCAACCAGGAAATTCATTCTCACCGATCTCAAATCAATAGGAGAAAACTTCTCTGTTTTGAAGATCAGGGGAATCAGAATCTACATGACAGGTCAGGTTTTTAATTTAATGGGCGACTGGATGCAACAAACGGCTCAGGCCTGGCTGGTATGGGAGCTTTCCCACAAGGCGACTGCTTTAGGAATAGTTGCATTTCTGTCCCAAATCCCCTATTTCCTGTTTGGGCCCTGGGTGGGCGTTTTCGCCGATAAATTTGATCGGAGAAAAATTCTTTTGATAACCCAGTTGATGTCGATGGCACTCGCCATCATACTGGCATTACTGATTCAGACAGACAGAGTCACTTTATCGGGTGTTTACCTCCTCGCTTTCGCCCTGGGAACTGTTACGGCGTTCAACGTTACGGCTGAACAGGCTTTTATTGGCGATATCGCAGGGCCGGGAAATATCAAAAAGGCAGTCGCACTGAATAACACCGTTAACCAGCTAACTCGTTTAGTCGGCCCTGCCGCAGCCGGATGGCTGATAGCTTTCGTGGGACTTGCAGCCGCATTTTGGCTGAATGCTTTAAGTATTTTCGTCTCTGTTTTGTGCATAATTTTGATTCATACATCCCTGGAAATAAATAAAGGCAACGCCGGCGGCTTTAAGCAATTTGCAGAGGGGATCAAATATTTGCTACAACAGAAATTACTAAGGTTAATTATGTTATTTGGAGCCATCCAGGCCTTCTTCGGAATGTCAATCGTTCAACTGCTGCCCGCTTTTTCATCCGTCATTTTGAAAGGTGATGCCCGAACACTCGGCCGCTTATATGGTGCTGCCGGTGCAGGTGCCCTGGTGGGAATTGTTATAGTACTCCCTTTTGTTCAAAAAATCAGGCGATCCTGTGTAGGAATTGGGGGCGCCGTTATTTGGTCCGGGTGCTGGTATATCCTGTTCTCTTTTTGTTCATCCCTTCCACTGGCAATGTTATGCCAGTTCATGGCCAGCCTCGGAGCTTCAAACGTGCTTACTCTTTCTTTGGGACTAGCCCAGGAGCTTACCCCGGTTCATTTACGTGCACGCATATTAAGTACATTTATGATGATTATCTTCGGCTTGCAACCTTTTGCGTCATGGCTGGTGGGAATCTCCGCCGATAAATTCGGAATTCACACAGTAATGTTGGTGAATGGATCTTTGATGATCATCCTTACTTCCCTCCTCCTCACTTTACCACCTTTAATGAAAATCAAAACCGAAAAGGCAGAACCTGCAGCCGGGTCACTTCATCTTTCTTAACAATTGTTATTGTTCAGCCTGCTAAAGGTTTGGATCTTTGTGATGAAAAAACAGAAACAATATGAATGCAATAAAAGTTCACAAACAGTCTGATGACATCAATGCTTTGGCATTAGATATCGAAAGCCAGGAGCAGCCTGTGCCGGCTCCCGATGAATGTGTCATAAAGGTCTTATATTCAGGCGTTAACCCGAGCGATGTAATAGGCGTTCTGGGGGCTTTTCCGCGTGCGAAATGGCCGAGATATACGGGCAGGGATTATGCCGGAATCGTTATCGACGGCCCTGCCGAAATGATTGGACTGGAGGTGTGGGGTTCGGGAGGGGAACTCGGCATCCGCCGGAATGGTAGTCATGCAGCCTACCTGGTCATTCCAGCAGCAGCAGTGAGTGCGAAACCGGCCAATATCTCCATGCAAGAGGCGGCAGGAGTTGGCGTACCGTTCATCACCGCCTATGAAGGATTGCGGAAGGCCGGTTTGCCGAAGCCCGGCGACTGGGTACTGATATTCGGCGGTAACGGTAAGGTGGGGCAGGCGGCCACGCAGATCGCCACGCGCCTTGGCGCTAAGGTCATCGGGGTGGAATCCGGCGGGTCATCGTATAAGGGGTTCAGCAACAGTCCTGTCCGGATGATCAATTCGGCAGCCCAAAATGTGCAGCAAACAGTCTATGACATAACGGGTGGTCACGGCGCGGATATCGTCTATAATACCGTTGGCAGTGCGGTTTTTGAAGATGCTGTTCTGACCATGGCCCTGGGGGCAACTCAGATATTTATATCTGACCGGGCAAAAAAAGACGTTCCATTTAACATTTTCAGGTTTTACCGGAATCAGAACAAATTCGTTGGTATCGATACCCAGGATGTAGACGTAGTGGAATCTGGCAGGATACTGAATGAATTAAAGCCCGGTTTTACGGACGGAACATTGAGGCCCTTTGCAGTCGCGAACGAATATATCTATCCTCTGGAGAGGGCCCATGACGCCTACCGGGACACCTATAAGGGATCAAAGGAGAAGATCATCCTGAAAATGCACTAATTTGAAGTCAAATTACACGCATTGCAAATGGATGGCGACATCAATGAAATAATAAACCGGCACATCCCCGGCATAGGGGAGAAATGGGAGGAATATGGCGCCCTCTTCAAAAAAGAGGTCATTCCTGCAAAGTCTATCTTGTTGCGCGAGGGCGAATTTTCCCACCGGATGTATTTTATTGAAAAAGGCTGTATCAGGCTGTTCTTTAATGATGATAAGAAGGATGTTACCGTCCAGTTTTTTTTTGAAGATGCATTTGTCTGCTCTATGGAGAGTTTCCTGGAGCAAAAACGTAGCAAGTTTGGCCTGGAAACGCTGGAGGCCGGCGTTTACTATTCACTCGCAAAAGAAGGTCATGCCAGGCTGATGCGCGATATACCGGATTACGAACGTCAGTTTCAGGATTTCCTGAAGTACCGGATGTTTCACTACCTGAATTTGCTGTTGGATTATATCCGGTTGTCCCCCGAGGAGCGTTATCATGCACTGCTTAACAGCCACCCGGAGATACTACAGCGGGTACCGCAATATTATATCGCTTCCTACCTGGGTATCACGCCCGTGTCCTATAGCCGCATCCGGAACAGAAGAGCAAGGACCCTCTAAAAATGCATTATTTTTTTGTAATGGGCATGTCCCCGTACAAATACCGGTAAAAATGAATACATTGAACCTGCACATCCAAATCCTTAGGAAGCAAGGTATGGCAATAGTGTAAACTTATTCAGCATGGCAGAAAAGACGTCTTCGGTTGTAAAGCAGGCTTTTTTACGGGGGGGCGGCGAGATGGGGCAGTTAATCAGGGATTATAACTGGTCGTCGTCCGGCTTGGGCGACCCGGATACCTGGCCGGAAAACCTAAAAGTTACACTGAACCTTCTCCTCAATTCAAAGTTTCCGATGTTTTTATGGTGGGGGCCGGATTTCATTTGCTTTTACAATGATGCCTACCGGCCCAGTCTGGGCATGGATGGAAAACATCCCGGGATTTTGGGGATGCCAGGTGCAAAAGCCTGGCCTGAAATCTGGTCTTATATTAATCCAATGATCGGGAAGATCTGGTCTGGTGGCGAATCTATATTTCAGGAAGACTTACTGTTGCCCATTTACAGGAATGGGGTGATGGAAGATGTCTTTTGGACATTTAGTTATGGTCCTGTCATCGGTGAAGAAGGCCTGATCGCGGGCGTGCTGGTGATCTGCAGTGAAACTACCCAAAAGGTCAATTTACTGCGCCATTTGCAGGTATCTGAACGTCGGTTCCAAAGCTTGATACGGGATGCAACAGTGGGGATCATTGTAGTTTATGGACAGAATTGTAATGTTGAAGTTGTTAACGCGGCCTATTGCAGGCTGATTGGTAGGACTGTGCCGGATCTGATTGAACGGCCCTTGTTCCAAATTATTCCGGAAGCGGAAGAAGAATTCTTGCCTATCATAGAAAATGTGAGAATAACTGGCCAACCGGTTTATCTATATCAACATCCCTATTTTGTCTATAAGAACAACAATAAAATAAGTGGTTATCTCGATATCGTCTACCAACCCTATAAGGAGATGGACGATAAGATTACCGGCGTGATGATATTGTGCCAGGACGTCACAGACCAAGTCAATGCAAGGAAGGCGACTGAAACAACACTGGATCAACTCCGGCTTTCAAAAGAGGCCGCCCAATTGGGGATGTTTGATATGGACCTGGAAAAGGGCACCATGGAATGGGATAAACGCTGCCGGACGCTTTTTGGCATTACCCATAATGCCCCGGTTACCTATGAACATGATTTTGTTCATGGTTTGCATCCCGATGATCGTGGTAGAATCATCAAAATTATAGACGACCTTTTCATAAGGTCAATCAGCAACGGTATTTACGATGTGGAATACCGGACGGTAGGTGCCGAAGACGGCAGAGTTCGCTGGGTCCGCGCCAAAGGACAGGTATATTTCAACTCATTGGACATACCGGTTCGCTTTATAGGCTCGGTATTGGACATAACAGATCAGAAGGTCAACGAAACGCGAAAAAATGACTTCATAGCAATGGTCAGTCATGAGTTAAAAACCCCGTTGACATCGCTTACCGCCTATATTCAATTGCTGCTCAGCAATGCTCAGGAGAATTCAACGCCGTTCGACTCCGATATTTTAGTCCGTGCGAACATTCAGGCAAAAAAAATGAATGGGTTAATCAACGGCTTCCTGAACCTTTCACGCCTGGAATCCGGCAGACTTGATCTGCATATGAAAATCTTTTCAATCGACGAACTACTCAAGATAGTCGTAGATGACCTTATTGTAGGAAGAGAAGATCCTAACATCGAATTTTTGCCCTGTGCCAAAATCATTGTAAGAGCGGACAGAGAAAAGATCGAATCCGTTATTACAAATTTGCTGTCAAATGCGCTGAAGTATTCAGCGAAAGGCACAAAAATTACTGTGCTGTGCCGTAGAGATAATAGCGATGTAACGATCAGCGTCCAGGACCGGGGGATCGGGATCAATGCTGCCGATATGCCTCACATTTTTGATCGGTTTTATCGTATTGAGAGCCAAGGCACCAGAGATATATCAGGATTCGGGATAGGCCTTTATCTCAGTGCCGAAATTGTAAAGCTTCATGGGGGTCGGATTTGGGCCGAAAGTGAATATGGCAAAGGATCTACATTTTATATAACATTACCAATTATAACTATGCTCGAATGAAAAAATTGACCTTTTTTTTCTGTCTTCTATTGCCTTTCGCGGCGTTTGCCCAAGGCAGTGACTCCACTTGGTTGGTAAATAATTATATCAAAAAAGAACTAACCATCCCGATGCGCGATGGCGTTAAACTTTTTGTCTCTGTTTACCTTCCAAAAGACCAATCGGAAAAGCATCCCATTTTAATTGAGCGTACTCCTTACTCTTGCTCACCCTACGGTAAAGACTACCGGGCTTTCTGGGCCGACCACCTGATCCAGTATTGCAAAAAAGGCTATATTATGGTGATAGAAGATGTCAGGGGACGATGGATGAGCGAAGGCGATTTCGCTGATGTCCGCCCATTTAATTTCAACAAGAAAACCAACAAGGATATCGACGAATCCAGCGATACTTACGATACGATTGACTGGCTGCTGAAAAATCTGGAGAATAACAATGGCAAGGTCGGAGTGTTCGGAATTTCGTATCCCGGCTTTTACTCAACCATGGCCTCTTTAAGCGGCCATCCGGCATTGAAGGCGGTTAGTCCCGAAGCGCCGGTAACCGATTGGTTTGTAGGGGATGACTTTCATCACAATGGGGCCTTTTTCCAGATGGATGCATTTGCCTTTTACAAAGAATTTGGTTTTGGGCAGCCACACCCGCACCCAACAAGCACACCTGCGCCGACTTATGACCCGCCTGTACATGATAATTATCAATTTTATCTAAGCGAAGGCACCTTGTCTAATTTGACCCAATTAGCCGGGGACAGTCTGAAATTCTGGAATGAAATGATGGTGCACCCTAACCGGGATTCCTGGTGGCTGGCCCGCAATGCAAGGATAGGTATTAAAGATGTCAAGCCTGCCATGCTGTTGGTAGGCGGCTTGTTTGATGCCGAGGATTGCTTTGGAGCATGGAACGTATATAAAGCGATCGATAAGCAGAGTCCGGCTACCAACAACAGGCTAGTAATGGGCCCCTGGTTTCATGGGCAGTGGCGTAATAATTACGGTAATTACCTGGGTAATGTTCATTGGGGCAGTAATACCAGCGAATGGTACGCCACCCATATTGAAATACCATTTTTTGACTATTACCTGCGCGGTGTTGGTTCTGCCGACAGTATAAGCAAAGTCACCTTATTTTATACCGGCGAAAATAAATGGCACCAGTTAAAACAGTGGCCGCCTGCGGACATGCAACCTACCGATATTTACCTCGAAGAAAAGGGGAAACTATCATTTGATGTGCCTAAAACCGATAAGGCCACATTTGATACGTATGTTAGTGACCCTGCGAAACCTGTTCCTTACACATCGGATGTTCATTTCAACCGCAGTCGTAATTATATGACCGACGACCAGCGTTTTGCGGCCAGACGCACGGATGTGCTGGTTTTTCAGACGGATACATTGACAAAAGATGTTACGCTCGCCGGGCCGGTGGTTGCCGATTTGCTGGTCAGCCTATCCAACACCGATGCCGATTTTATAGTTAAGCTCATCGATGTTTTCCCGGATAATGCTGGTTACAACGACATCGATATTTACGAAGATGATCCTGAGAATGACCCTGTCACAAAATACCCCATGGGCGGTTACCAGATGTTGGTACGCGCCGAAATTATGCGCGGCAGGTACCGTAACAGTTTTTCCAGTCCCGAACCATTTACGCCCGGCAAGCCGACCCAGGTAAAATATACCCTGCCTGATGTCGCCCACACCTTTAAAAAGGGGCACCGGATGATGGTACAGGTACAAAGCAGCTGGTTCCCGCTGGTCGACCGCAACCCTCAGCAGTTCATTGATATTTACCATGCGAAAGATGACGCTTTTTTGAAGGAAACGATTCAGATTTTTCATAACCAGTCTAAATTGATCTTGCCGGTGGTTAAAGGCGATGGCCAATAATTACTCATTTAAAACTGAGTATTGCAAACAGGATGCGTTTGTTTAATTTGGAGAGCTATGAGGAGAAAAGATTTTTTAAAAGTGGGGACTATTCTGGCAACCGGTGTTCCTTCCCTGGGCAGCCGGGCAGGGCAAAGATCCTCCCCTGAAACAGGCAGTATAAACAAGGCAATCGATTTTCTAAATGATGGGATGCCTCTATCTCCCCATGATTATGCTGACTTGTTAATGAGGCTGGCCGACGAGGGCAAAATCAAGCCTGATAATTATTCCAATGGAGGGGTCATAGAAGAGCTGGAAGATAAGTTTGCCGTTTTATTGGGAAAAGAATCCGCCGTGTTCCTGCCTACCGGAACGCTGGCGAATCATCTGGCTGTAAGGCGGCTTGCCGGCGATAACCGGCGCATCGTCGTGCAGGAACAGAGCCATCTATACAACGACTCCGGAGATTGCTGTCAGACGCTCAGCGGGCTCAACCTCATCCCACTGGGAGAAGACGCGGTGGAATTCAGCTTGCAGGACGTGGAAAAGAACAGGATCAAAGCAAAAAGCGGGCGGGTCGAGACCAGGATCGGCGCCATTGTAATAGAGACGCCGGTTAGACGGCAACACGATCGCATGGTCGCCTTTGAGAGCGTTAAGGCCCTAAGTGACTATTCGAAAGAGCATTCCATAAAGCTGCACCTGGACGGGGCCAGGCTTTTCGTACAGGCTGTCCATACCGACCGGGATCCTGCCGCTTACGGCGCATTAGCCGATACGGTGTATACTTCGCTTTGGAAATGCTTCAATGCCTCCTCGGGCGCTATACTGGCTGGTTCGAAGGCATTTACGAAGG
>Ga0302306_10001358_pt1 | contig 13378 bp, 9 predicted proteins | sample III_Palsa_E3_1_FD_198761 | JGI IMG/M metagenome (GOLD analysis project Ga0302306, IMG submission 198761) | Peat permafrost microbial communities from Stordalen Mire near Abisko, Sweden - III_Palsa_E3_1 | ecosystem: Environmental > Terrestrial > Soil > Palsa > Peat permafrost | place: Sweden...
GGTTGCCTGCCATTATTTCTTATCAGCAAGGCAACCCCGATGCATGGTAGGGCGTAATCACTATTACTATTGGACATTATACCGATCCCCCATGAATAAAATATTATTATTCAATCCTAAAAGCGCAAATGCAAAATATCGCATACCTAATTCTATATTAAACATCGCGGCATCGGTTGATGGCAGGTACGAGTGGGTGATAGTAGATGGTAATTGCGAAGCCGATCCGGTTAAAAAGATAGAATTATACCTCAATACCGGCGAATTTAAATATTTAGGTTTTACGGTAATGCCCGGCCCGCAGTTAAGGCAGGCTATTATAGCGGCGAAAGCAGTTAAAGAGAAATTCCCCTATACTAAAATGATCTGGGGTGGATATTTTCCTTCCAATCATTCCGATTCTGTACTTTATTCCGGTTATGTGGATTTTATTATCAACGGTCCCGGCGATCATGCCTTTCCGCTGTTGATAGATGCGCTGGAGTATGACCGGCCCTTCGAGTTTATCAAAAACATCATCTACAAAAATTCCGATGGCGCGATCATCAAAAATGCCAAGGAAGACCTCATCGATCAGGATTCGCTGCCGCCGCTGCCTTATGATAAGCTGAACAATTTTTATAATATTCCGAAATTCCTGGGCAAAACTTATTTAGGTGAAAAGACCATGGCTTACCACTCCAGTATCGGCTGCCCTTTTACCTGTTCGTTTTGCGCGGTGGTGCCCATTTATGAAGCCCGGTGGAAAGCCAAATCGGCCCAAACGGTTTATAAGGACGTGAAATATATCCGGGATAAATGGGGTGCGGATGCCATCGAATTTCATGATAATAACTTTTTTGTATCGGAAAAACGCGCCGTAGAGTTCTCGCGACTGATCACCCCCGAAAAAATGACCTGGTGGGGCATGGCCCGCATAGATACCATGAGCAAGTTTAAGGATTCATCGCTGGTCGCTATCCGCGATTCGGGTTGTAAGTGTATCTTTTTCGGTGCCGAAAGCGGTAACAATGCCATATTGGAGCAAATGGATAAAGGCGGCACCCAAACCGGCGACCAAATCCTGGAGTTTGCGGCGCGATTAAAGAAGTTTGATATCATCCCCGAATATTCATTCGTATTAGGAACGCCCGCTCCAACGCCGGAACAGGTACAGGCGCAGATAGATTTCGAAATAGATTTTATTAAGCAGGTAAAGGCCATCAATCCTAAAACAGAGATCATCATCTATACTTACAGTCCTGTGCCTACACCGGGCTCGGAACTGTACAAACAGGTATTATCCAGCGGGTTTAAATTCCCGCAAACCCTCGAAGATTGGATCAGCCCGGCATGGGAAAACTTCGATTTGCGCAAAAATCCGCTAACCCCATGGCTTACGCCGGAAATGATAGACAAGATCAGGAATTTTGAAACCGTGCTGAACGGTGTTTACCCAACCGTTACAGATATCAGGCTAAGCCAGTTAAAGCGCATCTCGATAAAGCTGCTGGCCAGTTTTCGTTACAAGGTGAACTTATACAAATATCCTTACGAAATAAAACTGCTGCAAAGGGTATGGAGATATCGCCAGCCCGAAATACAGGGATTTTAATTAAACCAATATGCCGGCACCCTCATTATATCAAACCTACCAGCGTTACCGCACCCTGCAAACGGATGTGATCCACACGTTGCCTGTGGTAATATTAATGCCGCACAGCGCCTGTAACTGCCGCTGCGTGATGTGCGATATATGGAAGGATAACAAAAATCTGAAACAACTAACCGAGTTGGATATCATCCACCTGCTGGCATCGCTAAAAAAATTTGGCACGCGGCAGGTGGTGATGTCGGGAGGCGAGGCTTTACTCAATACCAATTTTTTTAAGCTCTGCGAGATATTGAAGGGGCAAGGTATTAAGATAAGCCTGCTTACTACCGGCCTTTCCATAAAAAATTGCGCCGATCAATTGCTGAAATGGGTAGATGACCTTATAGTATCCTTAGATGGCGATGAGCCGCTGCATGATGCCATCCGGAATATCCCTAAAGCTTTTAAAAAATTAAAGGAAGGAGTGGAGCATATTAAAAGATTGAACCCGGCCTACCGTATTACTGCTCGTACGGTGATTCACCGCCTCAATTTCAGGAACTGGCAGTCGATTATTAACGAGGCCAGGCTGATGGGTATAGATCAGATCAGCTTTTTACCAGCCGATGTAAGCAGCCATGCCTTTAACCGACAAACAGCCTGGGCCGAGCCTAAGCAGCATGAAATTTTGATTGATGAACGTGAATTACCGGAGTTACAGGAAACGATATATTATATTATTAAGAGTAATAAAGCGCTTTTTGATAGCCATTTCATAGCGGAATCGATGCTGAAAATTCAGAATATCTATCAATACTACGCCGCCTTTTATGGGTTAAATGCTTTCCCTTATAAAAAATGCAACGCGCCCTGGGTATCAACCGTTGTTGAGGCCGATGGCAGCGTTCGGCCCTGCTTTTTTCACGACGTGATCGGTAATATTCGCGATGCATCTTTAGACGAAATTTTAAACAGCGATAAAGCCATCCAATTCCGGAAAAACCTGGATATGAGCAGCGATAATACCTGCGTAAGATGCGTGTGCTCGTTGAATTTATCCCCCTTTGCAAAACTGGCATGAACAAGATCCTGTTTACACATTCCTATTTTTTACGGTTCGATCCTAAGCAATGTGCTTTAGGACAGCCTTATGCACCATTGGGAACCTTATACGCCGCCGCTTTGATGCGGGAGCATAATTACGAAGTGTCATTATTCGATACGATGTTCGTGGCCGATCCAAATGAGATCGTTCCGATTATCGATAAGCAGGAGCCTGATTTTTTTGTGATCTATGACGACGGCTTTAATTACCTCACTAAAATGTGCCTCACCAATATGCGCGAGGCTGCCTTTAACATGTGCAAACTGGCTAAAGCAAGGGGCTGCACGGTGATAGTTTCCAGTTCAGATGCTACGGACAGGTACGAGGATTATTTAAATGAGGGTGCCGATTTCGTAATGATCGGCGAAGCAGAGCATACTTTATTAGAGCTGACAAACCACCTGCAAACAGGTGGTCTGGATCATTCCAGTATATTGGGTTTGGCTTACCGCGATAAGGGTAAAACGGTTAAAACATTTGGTCGGCCTGTTTTAAAATATCTGGATAGCCTGCCTTTGCCGGCCTGGGACCTGGTGGATATCAACCAATACCGCGACAGCTGGCTGAAGAACGCCGGCTATTTTTCCATCAATATGAGTACCACGCGCGGTTGCCCTTTTAAATGCAATTGGTGTGCAAAGCCTATTTATGGCAATCGCTATAACTCACGCAGCCCGGAAAACGTGGTGCGGGAAATAGAATTGCTCAAGCAAAGATACGCGATAGATCATATTTGGTTTTGTGATGATATTTTTGGGTTGAAACCAGGATGGGTTTTGGAATTATCCAAACTATTGCAAAAGGAGAATATACAGATCCGGTTCAAAATTCAATCACGGGCCGATCTGTTGGCCGAGGAGGATATTGTGAAGGCGCTCGCTTCGTCCGGCTGCGAAAACGTTTGGATAGGTGCCGAAAGCGGCTCGCAAAAGATATTGGACGCGATGGATAAAGGAATTACAATCGACCAGATCAAAACGGCAACCCTGCTGATGAAACAACACGGCATCAAACCGTCCTTCTTTATCCAATTCGGTTATCCCGGTGAGGATAAGGCGGATATTGAATCGACCATCGACATGATAAACGAATTGCTGCCTTTTGAAATAGGAATCTCCGTATCGTATCCATTACCCGGAACGGTTTTTTACAACCGTGTAAAAGCCGATCTGAAAAAGAAAACCAACTGGACGGATTCCGACGAGATGGCGCTGATGTTTACCAATACCTTCCCGCCATCATACTACAAACAATTGCACCAATACGTACACAAAAACTATCACCGGCATTTGGCAAAAAACAGCCTGGTTAAAGTGATCAACGATCCGCTGAAAGTGAATTTCCAAAGTCTTAAAAAAGCATTTTCTATTATCTATTATACCCCGGCTACGTTTATTGAAAAGCTAAAATTAAGCCAGTTGGAGAAAGCATGAAGACTATAACACATCAACTTAACGAACAATACGCTGAACATGCCTTTAGCAGGCAATCGGGTGTTTTTGATGAGATCTATTCGGGTAATACGATAGTTAATTACAAGCGGGGCAGGGTGCGGGATCATGTTTTGCGGTACCTTAAATCAGGCGGAAATATATTGGAGCTGAATAGTGGCACCGGTGAAGATGCCTTGTTTTTCGCCAGACAGGGTTGCCACGTTCATGCTACGGATATCTCGACAGGTATGCAGGATCAGTTGAAAAAGAAAGTTTCTGCCAACCACATGCAACATCTCATCAGTAATGAGATATGCTCTTATACACAATTGGATGAGCTTCAAAATAAAGGTCCTTACGATCATATATTTTCCAATTTCGCCGGCTTAAACTGCACCGATGAACTGGATAAGGTGCTGGCTTTATTTCCAGGCCTGCTTAAACCCGGCGGCATAGTTACGCTGGTTATCCTGCCAAAGTTTTGTTTGTGGGAATTGTTACTCATCTTTAAAAGGAAATTTCGCACGGCAACCCGGCGATTATTCAGCAAAAATGGCGTAAAGGCTCATTTGGAGGGTGCTTATTTTACCTGTTGGTATTATAACCCGTCGTACATCATTCAACATACTAAAAAGGAATTTGATCTGCTATCAGTCGAGGGTTTATGCACTATCGTTCCACCGTCCTACATAGAGGGTTTTGCCGAAAAATATCCGCTTACTTATCGTAAACTGCGGAACCTGGAAAATAAATTACGGTTTAGCTGGCCCTGGAGGTTTATTGGTGATTATTATATCATATCGTTAAGAATCAAGAACTAAGAATCAGGGATAAAGATGAAAAAAAATCGAGTCCTGACTCCTGTCTCTATATTCCTGACTCTTCATAAAGCGGCTTATGCAGCAGCATGGCTATTTTGCGCTCATATTGCTTCAATAATTTATGCTGGAATTTTTCAGGGTCAGGTTTGGCGTAGTGCTTGTTGATATCCATTGCCATTACAACTCCTTTCGCGTCCATACGATTGGCAATTGTTTTTTTATTCCACCTGCCGGCAGTTATTCTCATCAGCATACTATCCAATACATTACCTGCGGCATTATTAAACAATAGCTCTACAAGCCGTTTAAAATAGGACTCCCGAACCCGTTTGGCTGAAGAAAGGCGCATGATCTTGTTGGGCAGGTAGCGCTGTGTCCAGGAGTTGGCAGCATAGAATTTTTCGAATATAGTGTCGCCCTGCAAAGGGATGAGGGTAACTACCTCAACGGCGGTATATATGGTTTTTTCAACAATCTCCAGGCGCTGCTCATCAATGTAGTAGTTCATACAAAAGTAGTCCTGCTTGTTCACCAAAAAGGTTAACTTTTTAAAGGCATGCATAAAAGTGCGCGCTATCCACAACCTGTTTTTAGCGGTGATGATAAACAGATCGATATCGGAATGCTCATCGGCGAAGTTTTTAGAGAGCGAGCCAGAAATGGCTATGCCGCGTACAAACGGAAACTTTATTAACCAATTGCTTACTATACCGGCTATCTTTATTAATTCGGACGCTTTTTTATTGCCATTAACTCTGCGAACAATAAGGTGATGGTCGTTTTTTAAGGAGTAAAATTTACTGAAGCGAAAAATAGAGCCATCCAAAACAAGGCATTTGAGCGCCTCATTAAACTCTTGCTGATCATGCCTGCTTTTTAAAAACAGGTAAGTTTCGGCACTGGTTAAGGGATAATTAAACATGTCGAAATAAGCAAGCGTGGCTAATATATTTTCTTTGATCGCTGACAATTGTTTAATGATTAATTGTTGATTGGGTATGATTCGCATTTAATTATTTGTAATAAACTTTATATAATCATCACGGGATAAAGTGCTTATTGGTTGCCAGTTAGCCTAAATAATTATGCAGGTTCCAACTCATATTTATGTTATTTTTCCTCTTTAGCAGTTTTATTTTTTGTTTCGTTGGAAAAGACAAAAAATGAAAAGAAGTACGCGTAAAAAAAGATGCCCTTATCCACATCGAGCAGGTTTTCTGAGAGTGAAACTATGGCTACTAACAACATAAAGGAGGTAAATAACAGATCTTTTTTCGCGAATGCTATTCTGAATCCGAATGTGAGCGTGGTTAGGTAAGCAAGTAAGCCTACGATGCCCGCTTTTAACAAGAAACTTAAATACTGGTTGTGCGCATTTAATTTATTAAGGAATGAATTGTAATATTTTTTTGTAAAATAAGCCTGGTGTAAAAGGCCAATCTCTGATCCGGCACCATGGCCGATCATAGGCGATTCGGTTATTAAACCTAATGCGGTTTCCCACCGTGCCAAACGCGGATCTGTTGTTTCGGCTGATGTTTTTTGTGACAGATCTACTTTCAAATCGGTAATATATCGCTCTTTAAATGAACCCAGGCTGAATAGGCCGATCATTAATATTAAAGATATGGCAACAGTGCTTAATATGAATTTCCAGCGTTGATAGCCTTTTAATAACAAATAGGGAAGTAGCAGATTGATGGTAATAATAACGCAAAACACCACCGATTTTGAGCAGAGCTGCAGCAATCCGGCAGCAAGTACGCAGATACAAACGGCATAAAATAATTTCCAGTGTATCATACGCTCCTTTATTAAAACCGTAAGCAAATAAACCAATGCTATAGCCAATTGCATGGAAAAGAAGGTGGCATGCATATCAATCGGTTCCGAAAAATTATGGTTGGTGAATGTTGCCGAAAATATCGACGAAAAAGGCAGTTTATAAAACCGGATGGTGCGAAAGGCATCAAAATACAGGTACAAAATGGTAGCTACACATATCAGCGAAAAGCCTAATAATAACGGTTCCCGGTATTTTTTTATATCGAGCCGGGTAAAACAAAACAGGAGCGGTAAAAGGAATATGGTAATGTCCTTGCCCCATTCCTGGAAGGCTTCAAGTTTATAAGCGGTGTAGATGGTGCTGATCACCGTTATGAAAAATACGGATTGCAACAGCAAGGTGCGCCAGTTAAAAACAGGTTTAACTTCAAGCCTGTTAAACTGGATGAGTGTATGCAGGGCAAAACTTATCAATATCAAATGACTGTAAAACCTATCGAAGGGTAAACTGGCCATCAACAGCAGCAAGTGATAATAACTTATTTTGTTGGCCAGGTTATCCCTGGTGGGGAATAATTCTCTCATGGTTATAGTTCAAATAGCTTTCCACCGCGAATTTTTCGTACTGGTTGATAATGCTTTCCCAGTTAAACTGGTATTTTATTTTGTGCAGATTGTTGGTTACCATCGTTTTTTCGGGCTCTTTGCGCTGTACGTTCTCCACTAGTTCGCGTACTTCATTGGCGTTGGAGAAATAATAGGCATCGGAATGTAGTACCGATTTATTGAACGGGTTATTGTGCGCGGCTATCAATGCCTCGCTGGCCATGGCCTCTAAAAGCGAGGGGTTGGTGCCGCCTACGCTGTGGCCATGAAAGTACAGGTAAGAGTTATTTTGCAAGGAACGCACACGCGCGGTATCGAAAATTGAACCTTTAAATTCGATGCGGCCATCGTTTTTGAATTTGTGCTCAATGAATTTGCCAAAGCGGTTGCTCACATCACCCAAAACTTTGAATTGCTTGTTGGAGTGGCTGTTATTGAAACCCTGTAATATCGTTTCTATATTGTTTTCCGGTTCCATCCTGGCCATTAGCAAAAAGTAATTTTCGTTCATCACATCGGCGTTATCAACCTGCTCCCGTTCTTCTTCGGTAAAAAGGTCGGCACCGTACGGAATGTATTTGCTGTTGATGTTGTACTTATCCGCCAGGTATGATTTGATCACCAGCGAATCGGAGATATAGTACTGGCTATGCTTAACCGCCAGCTTTTCGGCGTATTTTAAAAAGTTTTGTACCGGTTTGGAATATTTGGTACGCTTCCATTCCAGCCCATCCATATTGGTGATGATGGCGCTGTTCGGCGGGTACAGTTTCCCCCAAACCGAGCTGCTGGTATAACCCATGATCAGGATCACATCAAAATTGCGTTTGCGAGCATCTACCAGGCAGTTAAAATCATAAATAAACTGGCCGGCGGCGCCCATAAAATATTCAGGGTCGTAACAATGCCTTATCTCAACGCCGTTCCAGGTAGCCTGCTTGTAAGGGTGGTTATGCGAGTTGTAAACGGTTACCGAATGCCCGCGTTTTACCAATCCTTCGGATACATATTCCGAAATATGCTCAAAGCCGCCGTAATTATTCGGTATGCCCCTGGTTCCTAAAATCGCTATTCTTAGTTTCATGCTGATATTGCTGATTGATATGCTTTTAATGTTTGTGATGCGGCCTGTGCCCAGGTATATTTTTCCAGAATTTTATCTTTCAATAGCTCGTTGCAGGGTGCCAGCCCGGCCTTTTTTACCGCTTCCAATATGGTTTCAGGTTTTCCAGGATCGCAGTAAAATGCATCGGTGCCAAAATATTCCTTAGCATCGCCCTTATCGGTTATTACAATATTGCAGCCCATCGCGGCAGCTTCTATCGAACTTAAACCGGTTGTCTCAAACCAACTTGGCAAAATATGAACTTTGGCTAGTTGGTAATATTCAACCAGTCTGTCCTGCGGAACATGATTGATGAAAGTGATATTGGCGGCGGCGCTATCCACACATTCGCGGTAATATGCGGCCTGGTTTGGCGCATGCGCGCCGATGATCAATACCTTGAAGCTGGTGTTGTTTAAGCCTTTTATCAAATTGAGTTGATTTTTGATGCCCTCTATCCGTGCTACGCAAAGCACTAACTTGTCGTCTTTTTTAACAGATCTATCAGGTTTAAATAGTGCCGGATCAATACCATTATGCACCACTACATATTTTACCGGATGGGCATAAGTGTTAACCACACGCCGGTATTCTGATTCGGAATTGGGCAGGATGAGCGTAGCGCGCTGTAATATTTCGATAATGCTTTTGCGCTGGCCTTTCCAGATGTACGAGATGCTCGACAAATGATCGCGGCCCAACAGCCAACGGGCCATAGTTTTGATATATTCGATGCCATCACCCGGTAAAAAGCCGATAATGGAAGCGGCTCCCTTACGGTGATGTTTATCAAATTCGCTGTAATCAACCAAAATGGTGGAGATCACAAACGGTTTTGCTGCCTTTTTGCTGTGATGCAGGATATCCGCCGGGCGGATGATATTGAAAAAATGGAGCAGGTCGTATCGATCGTAGGCTATCATTTCATCGGCCAGTTTAATTTCAACTTCGATACCCAACGCTATCAAATAACGGCAGGTTTGCACAACCTGAACAGTGTCCCCGCCGGGAACGCTGTATAATGTTGATCTGACGATGATGGCTACCTTCATAACTTAAATGCGGTTAAGGTTTCGGCGGTATAGCCAATTGATAAAGCGCTCGGGGAAATAGCTGATGGTATACAACAGGTAATTATCCAGCCTCAGCGGGTGCAGGCCAATAGCTTTTATCATATTCAGCCTTGCTTTTTTGGGCTGATAATTATTGATGAGGAATTTTTTACCGCACAAGGCATAATACGAACCTTCCTTTATTTTAGGTAGGTGCTGTTTGTCGGCAATTTCCTTTAACTCGATGCCCTCGGCTTCGGTAATGCTGCGACTTTTAAGCGAGGCGTATTTGATCTCCCTGAATTTTTTGGTGCGCCATTTTTCATCAATGGTGATGGATTCCGGGTTCAGCCTTACTTTTAATAGGGATTGCGACAGGTTGCAAGCTTTGGTATGCTTTAAAATATTCACCCATAAAAAATGATCCTCATAGGTATAGGCATGCTCATTGTAACCGCCGTTGGCCACAATTACGTCCTTTTTGTAAAATACGCTGGAGTGTATAAAGGGGCAAATGGTGTACTTCAGCTCCTGTATCTCCTCGTTCAAATGCGCTACCGGGTGCTGGGTGAAAATGTAATTCTCCTCGGCGTCCATATAATCGGCGGCGGTGCCAATAATGTTGTATTCAGGGTGAGCGGTGATGAAATCGTATTGCACTCTTAGCCTTTCAGGGTAACAAATATCATCGGCATCAAACCGGGCGATGTAGGGTGCTCTGGAATGTTTTAATCCCACATTTAAAGCGGTCGCAATGCCAGTGTTTTCCTGCTGAATGAGTACAATGCGCTGATCTTTAAAGGATTGAATGATCTTAACAGTGCTATCTGTAGAGCCATCGTTGATGATGAGCAACTCAAAATCACCGAATGTTTGTTTCAATACAGACGATATCGCTTCGCCTATATAATTTTCAGCATTATAGGCAGGCATTAAAACGGTGATCCTGGGCTTATTAATGTCCATTGTTCAGGTTTAGGTTAGTGGATGATTCCTTAATGTCAAGCAAAAGCAGCAGTTCAAAAAGAATGAGTATGGAGAGCTGCTCAAACCAGTAATCAATGAATAATACAAGAATAGTTAACAGTATTATTGGCGATCCATAAGTAAGCGCCTTTAAGTTTTTAGCGAAAAATCCTAAGTAATAAAAGCAGAACAGCAGAAAACCAATGAGGCCATATTCGGCTAATAGTTGGTCATATACGGAAAACGGACTGTTGGTTAAGGAATGATACCCTGCACGTTTACTAAAAAAATTCAAATACAGGTCGAGGTGATTGGTTAAAAAATCATGATCGATATAGGTGTATTTAGCGGGATAACCGCCTGTAATATCCAGACTGCTAACCTTGAATGCCAGTTTTGAAGAGAAATTGCCAATGCCATCGCCCATAAATATTTTACCGGGATGGCTCTTGAAAAACCGTATCGTCTGTATCATGCCGATGAGCTTTCCCGGCGTGGCCGACCAGTGAAATGGATGGCCGCAGATAGGCAGCACGGTTTTGTGGGTGTTTATAAAATCGACCAATGGAGTTTGCTCTGTGGGTGTAGTAACCAGGCTTTGATAGGGTGCCGAGTTTATATCGGGTTTTGGTACAATTGCCCGGCCCTGTTTTGTTGCCAAAATGAGTGGTGCCGGTTGCGCTGTTTTTGCACTTACAACTTTGCCAGCATTATTAGCGCTATCCAGGTAAAGTGTAGCGATCTTTTGTTTTTTTTGCTCCGGACTGAGCAAACTATCGGGCATTTGAGTAACAGGTAGCGGCGCAGCCACTGCAACTTTATCACTATTACTCCGGTGTAGTATATTATTAAAGGTAGTAGCCACATAATCATTATTTTGTGGTGATATTTTGGCCATGAACACTACCAGGAATACCAGGCAAACGACTATCAGGCTTTTTTGATCCTGGCTGCTCCGGAATATGAAAAGCAACCCCAGTATAAATACTAATAAAATATCTGTCGAATTACTGCCGGTAAGCAGCAAAACCACCATGCAAACCAGCAGCATTACCGGGTTTTTTCTGGTCAGGAAATAGATAACCCCAAAGGCGTTTATTATGGCATTGGTAGTTGATGTATCAAAGGTGAGCCCTTTGATATAATCGCCGGTGCCCAAAAAATATTTTTGGTAATCGCCCTGGTAGGTGTAGGGGTTAAGTGTGCCGGTTTCCCAAATGATACTGCTTAAATTCAACAGGGAAATGATGGCATTGATCACGAAAAATACCAGGATAGTGTTATGGATCACATCGATAGTATTACGCTCTACCGCTAATTTTATTTGATGAATAGCCAGTATACACAGCAGCCAAAAACCAGCACCGGTGAGCAGTACTACAATATAATGCGGACTGCTATAATTTTTATTAATGATAAGATCAACAAAAGCCAGACCGATGATGAGCGGGTAAAAAAGTGGGAGCCGGGAATTTTCAAAACTGAACCTGAATTTAAAATCGAACTGTAAAAGGTAGATGATAACGATGGCGGGAATTTTGACCGCTAACTTTACATTTAAAAAAAGTAGGAGAAACAGCAGGAGTTTCCAATCAAGCAGAGCTTTCAGCTTTTTTAAATTAAAATTGGCGGGGATCGTCATTTTCTATAGCCTTTTTAAGCAATAGCGGGATTTGCCGCTTAGGATAAAACCCTGTTGTTGCTTTAAATAGATTACGGCCTAAAAATGAGGATGGTTGCCTGTGGGGATAAAGAATGAGCTTGTTTTACCAATTAAACAGCATTTGTATACGCTTTTTATCGGCTAATTTTAATTGCGTAGTTATCAGGAGCAATACACAGTATAAAAGCACCGCAAATGGGAGCGCGATAAAGGTATTTGCTATAAAATATCGGGTAGCAAAACCACTGAACAGGGCGCAACTCGTACAGATCAGCAGGTATTGCCAGATAGCGTTCAATTCAGTTATCGTATTCTTTTTAAGGTAAAAGATGGTTTGTGCCAGGCATGCTAACAGGAACGCGAATGCCGCACCCTCGTTTTTGTAAATCGGGATCAAAATAATGTCCCCTGCCACATTCACCAGTAGGGTAATGATGAAAGAGTTGAGGATCATTTTTAACTGACTTTTGGCGAAGTAGATAGTCCACAAAAAGTTGTTTACATACAGTAGTGGCATGCACAACGACAGCAAAAATATGGTGCTTACATTTACCGCGCCGTATTTACCGGCAGTTATAAAATCTACCAGGGGCGCCCAGCAAACGTTCAATACCAGGGCGGTTGATACGGCGATGATGATCTCCATCCTTATCACCAGTTTCAGGTGGTCGTTATGGGGGCTTTCCTGTTTGAATAATTTGGTGAAGCGCGGGATGAGCAACGGGGCTATCACCAGCATGGGCAGGGTGGCTATCTCGAAGATCTTGTAAGCAAAGCTGTATTCGGCCAGTTTAATGGCGGATAAGGTGAAGCCGATAAATATCCAGTCGAACCGGGCCAGCGCGGAGGTAATTACCACCACCCCTGATTGCGGAAGCGACTCGAGAATTAGTTTAACGTAATTGGCTTTATCCCATTTGACGATCAGTTTTTCTTTTGTAGCGGTTTTAAACAGATAGATACAAACAAGCAATTCAATCACATCACCCACAATGAATACGATGATAATATTGTGCAAATTGATAATATGCAGTAAGGCGAAAACCATTAAGCTAAGGCAACGTACCAGGTTGGATATTACCGACATATAAGCCAGTAATTTAAACCTTTCCAAACCGCTGGCGGCTTGTTTAAACGGGCTGGAGAAGAACATCATCAGTTTACCTATGCCTATCAGCAATACGATGTTGTAAATATCGGTTTGGTGCGGAAGGAATGTTCTGCCGGATAATAACAGGCCATAAAATACCGCCCCGGCCAGTAAAACAT
>Ga0302306_10001362_pt1 | contig 13355 bp, 10 predicted proteins | sample III_Palsa_E3_1_FD_198761 | JGI IMG/M metagenome (GOLD analysis project Ga0302306, IMG submission 198761) | Peat permafrost microbial communities from Stordalen Mire near Abisko, Sweden - III_Palsa_E3_1 | ecosystem: Environmental > Terrestrial > Soil > Palsa > Peat permafrost | place: Sweden...
CTGGAAGCCATGGTGGCCGCCATGTTCGATTGCGCTCAGCGGCTGTTCGGCCTGAGTTTTACCGAGCGCCATGATGTGCCGCTTTACCATGCCGATGCGCGGTTATGGGATGTCAAACGTCACGGTCGGGCCATCGGCTATTTCATCGGTGACAATTTTGCCCGCGCCAGCAAGCGTGGCGGCGCCTGGATGCACAACTACCGCGGCCAAGGTGAGGCTGACGGCAAGATGCTGCCGATCGTGGTCAACAACAACAACTTTGCCAAGAGCAGCGACGGCCGCACGCTGTTGAGTTTTGATGACGTACGCACCTTATTCCATGAGTTCGGTCATGGCCTGCACGGCCTGTTGTCCGAAGTGACCTACCAGCGTATCTCCGGTACCAACGTGCCGCAAGATTACGTCGAATTGCCGTCGCAGTTATTTGAAAACTGGGCCAAGGTACAGGAAGTGCTGGAACGCCATGCACGTCATATCGATACCGGCGCGGTCATCCCTGCCGCATTGCTGGACAAGATCCGTGCGGCGGAGACCTTCAACCAGGGTTATGAAACAGTACGCTACACCGCCTCAGCATTGGTCGACCTGGCCTTGCATCAACGCGACGATGCCGATGGGGTGGATATTGCCGAATTCGAAGCGGCCGAATGTGCACGACTGGGGGTCCCGGCCGAAGCCGGGATGAACCATTATCTGTCGCACTTCGGCCATATTTTCTCGGGCGATTCGTACGCGGCAGGTTATTACGTCTATATGTGGGCCGAGGTACTGGAAGCCGAGGCGTTCGAGGCGTTTGAGGAAACCGGCAATGCGTTCGATCCGGTATTGGCCGAGAAGCTGCATCGCTATATTTACAGTGCCGGCGACAAACGTGAACAGCGCGCGGCATTTCGCGCCTTCCGCGGGCGCGACCCGCAGGCCGGTCCGATGCTGCAAAAACGGGGTTTGGTACACGCCTAAGCCGGCACCGGGTTCCGTCGAGCATGGGTGGCGCTGATCGCTGCCTGTGCTGCCGGCTTGAGCGAAGTAATCATCAGGATAAGAAGCAAAATAAGCAGCAAAATAAGTACTAAACCCGGCGCTTCGATCTGATTCGAGCCGCCGGGTTTTTTATTTATGCATGTATCGAGGCGTGTTATCGACGCGCGCGCTGCATCAGTTTTTCGAAGTAAGGCACCACCGTCTCGTCGCTGAGCGCGAGCAAATGATCGCCCACCACCAGTTCGGTGGAACACCAACCGGGTACGGCGCTATCGCGGAACCCGCCGGCCACCCAGCAACTCTCGGTCTCGGCGATTGCATCGCGGGCAATCGCCATGGCCTCGGCATTGGCGTCGAAAAATAGATGCATCATCGGCGTTTGCGGTACGCCGGGATTGACCCGCAAACCCGGCACGCGGCGCAGGGCTGCCGCGAGGCTGACGGCGCGGCGGTAGTAGTCATCCATCCGTGCCATACGCTCATCGAAATGCAGGGCTGCGGCGGCAAGAAATGGGCTGATCTGGGGTAACTCGCCGCCGAAGCGCCGCTGCCACAGGCGGGCCTGGGCGATAAAGTCGGCATCTCCGGCCAGCACCGCGCCGCTCAAGCCGCCGATCACCTTATATACCGAGACGTAGACCGAATCGAAACCGGCGGCGATCTCGGCATAGGGACGGCCATAAAACGGGCCACATTCCCACAAGCGCGCGCCGTCCAGATGCAAACGCACATTACGCTGCCGGGCGCTCTCTTGCAGTGCCGTCAGCGTGTCCCAAGCGGGTAATTGCCCGCCGGCTTCGCGGATCGGTAATTCGACGATCAGCGCGGCCAGCGGCTCCACCACGGCCTCCAGGTCGGCCGCATTGAGCGGCCGATTCCAGTCGCCGGCCAGCACCCCTTGAAGATGCAGCAGCGATGCGTAGGAGCGCGCTTCGTGCAGTTCCAGGTGCGAAGTCGGGTGCATGGCGAAGCGCGGCAAAGCGGCGCGTTCGGTCCAGATCTTCATCGAGATCAATTGCGCCATCTTGCCGCTGGGCATAAAGACGGCGGCTTGCTTGCCCAGCAGCCCGGCAATTTTTTTCTCGAAAGCGGCCAGAGCCACGCCTTTGCCGTAGGCATCGGTATCGACCGCGTTATGCTCGCACCACTGCGCCATCAATTCAAATTCCTGGGCCGGGGTGCGCTTGGGAAAGCCGGGGAGGAGCACGCGGCATTGCTGCATCAGTGCTTTTCTTTGTTCCGCTGTGTTTGCCATTGCTTCTTGCCTTGTTGGTAGCGATGTCATAAGGAAACCGAAGCCCCGCGGCTGTAATCCGGTTGCCGGGGGAGGGTAGGTGTTTCCGCGCGCGGCAAGCCGGGCCTGGTCACAGCCCGCTCGCTTAAGTGCTAAGCGCTAACCGGGCCGTAGACGGCTTGCTCGGCATGGCTGCCATAAGCCCAGTATTTGTCGCCATAGGACCAATGCCACCATTCATACGGATAGTTGATAAAACCTTCCGCCTCCAGCGCGGCTGTTAGCACGGCACGATGCAACTGTGCCTCGCGGCTGATGTTTTGCGCGGCGGTATAACACGCGTTGTTCGAGGCTCCAGGAGATGCATCGTAGACCGTCCCCAGGTCAAGCTCAATGCCTTTATGGTTGAGCAGCGTGAGGTCGAGTGCGGCACCGGTGACGTGGGTCGCATATTCGGGCGGCGCGACGTATTTGGCTGCTTCATGATAAAGCGTGGTTTCGTCCAGTTCAGGATGGGCCGCGCGCAAACGTGAGAGATAACGATCGAAATAAAGGGTCTGGATCGCCAGCGGCCGATAACACTCTTTGATCAACAGATGATATTGGCCGTCCAAGCGGGTTTGAACCTGAGCGATGCGCCGCACCACCGCTTCGCGCAAACGGAAGTCCGGGGTGTAGCCGAGATGGGCCAGATTGGTCTCGGTGTGGTCAAGGCGCAAATCCGGAGCACCGATGCTGAGCTGGATTAGCGGCTCGCCGCAATCGGTCACGGGAATCTGTTGTACACGGGGGTCGGCGACAGTCGCATGCATGGGCCAAGCTCATTTGATGGAATAAATGGGCAGCTTAAAGCAAGAATGTGCGGTTGTGGCGGCGGGGCGAGAAAGTCAGGCAAAGTTCGAAGTGCAGCAAGGGCGGCCCGGCCCGGCATGGTGTCGGCCGCCCTTGATGCCGCAATCTCGATGCAGCAATGATGGAAGGAAATCAGGCGCCGCTGCCCAGTTTCTCTTTGATCTTGTCGACGGCCTCGCGGCTCACGCTCAGTTCAACCAGCGCGTCGTCAGTGCATGCGGTTGCGGTTTCACGTTCCAGGCGTGCGACGATTTCGGCCACTTTGGCGTTTTCCTGGCGGGGTGCGACAAACGCCGTGATCGAGTTGCCGGCTTTGAACGCATCGAACAAGGCATCGCGCACTTCTTCGGGCAAGGTCTTGGTCCAAATATGCTGCTTGCCGTTCAGCACAATGATCGGGCCGACCACGCGCTCTTTCTTGACTTGCGACAGCAAGCCGAAAGCCCGCGCCGCGTCGGCAATTTGCTCGCGAGTGAAGAGTTCTTCAGGGCTGATTTCGAATTGCACAATATGGGCGTCGATGGTGGTCATCGCCGCGGCACGGCTTTCGCGCTTTTGTTGGGCGCGCAGCACGATTTCGCGCAGTTCGTCGGCCTCCTCTATCGTGATCGAGAAGTTCGATTGCTTTTTCTGCAGTTCGTCAAAGCGGCTGAGTTCTTGTTCGGAAAGTAGTTTGGCCATGGGTCCTGGGCAACAGCTAAGGTCTTGAGACGGCGGTAGTCGGGTGCTGGCCATGCCGGCCGGGCGCCCCGCCAAGGATTTTGCGTGCCGCCGACCCTGAACGCGGGCGTGCGACGACGGGGCGCCATTCTACTGGAAGCGCGGCTGCCTGTGGGTACGAAGTAAGGAGCACGCCGTAATTGTCCTGCGCCGGAACTACCGTATTTAACGCTGGGACGGCCGTCGGCATTGGCTCGGGCGGATGTGATCCAGATCGGCGGGGGCGGCCCGGGAGGGCTGAGCCGAGGTCGATCGAGGGATTAGTGAGAAAAATGGAATAATCAATTTCGATAATCGTCATTTATCATCGATAGCCTAGGGAATACCATAGGTCCTGTCGACGTTGCATCACCTCCTGGTTTTTCCTCCTGGTGTTGGCATCGTCCCCTCACTTAAAAGACGACAGGAGCTTTACCATGAAAATCCAATTGATCGCAGCCTTGCTGATTTCCGGTGCCGTTATCGCCAGCCCCGCTTTCGCCGGCAACAATGCCTCGAATGCACCCTTCACCACGTTCTCTGGCGTGAGCACCAAGAGCCGTGCGGAAGTGAAGACCGAATTGGTCGCCGCTGTGCAAGAAAAAAACCTGGCACCGGAAGGCAATCAGGTTGACCCGTCGGACTCGGCTGTGTCGCGCCAAGCTCCGATAGCGCGTCAGACCGCATTGGCGCAAGGCAATGGCGAAGGCACCTACGCTCATCCGTAAGCCGGCCTGACGGCCTGGATTCTCGGGCTGGCTGTTACAGAAAAAATCCGTGTTCCGGTTTATCCGGAACGCGGATTTTTTCTGCTTAAAGTATTCTCTGATTATCGCAACAGGCGCATGCCTCGACGCTACTTAATCGATGAAACCTGCTGTCAACCTTCTTTGCCCTTTGTGCGGTGGCCCCAACGACTGCGCACCGGCTTGCAGTGGCAGCTTTGCCACGCCATGCTGGTGCGGCGCCGGCGGGAGCGGCAAGGTCGCCCTGGACCCTGCCGCGCTGACGCGCGTGCCGCACTCTTTGCGTGGCGTAGCGTGCGTCTGTGCCCAATGCGCCGGCAAGTCGTCTACCTCGGCGCCGGAATAAATAGGAACAGAACCAGGTCCGGTGCCGGGCCTCGGCCCAAACCCTCCACCCCGACCCTCCACCAAGCCTTTCCCAAGGCGTTGAGTGGCATATCTCCTGTTGCGTGACAGGCTCTCCGTTCAGCACAACATTTTCCATTGAGCGTGACCATTGCGCCGCAAGCTGAATGCCTGCAGGCCGGGCCGTTATCTTGTCCGATATTCCTCGTGTAGTGAGCGGGGATGAGGGGGGCAATGGCATCGTTCGATTTGTCTCAAAAATCCGGGGTTCGTATCGCCGGGGCAACGAGTTCGCAAGTTCTCCAGCAGAATTTTCCCAAGTCGATACCCCAGGCTGCGATGCCCGGTCGAGGCCTTGACATACCGGCCCGCGCTCCGATTCAGCTTTACTCCGCCGCCGCTTGTGGCAGACGGGATCTTTGGCGTGACTTGCTATTGGCGCAGGTCCGTCTCATCGGCAACGGTAGTTGCCCATTGAAGGATAAGTCATGGCGAAACTAGACCTATCGCGTCGGAGTTTTCTGAAAGCCGGCGTGATGGCAGGTGTTTCCGTTTATATCGCACCGTTTGGCAGCCGCGCATTCGCGGCTTTGTTCGAAGAGAAAATTCTCACGCCCCTGCAATGGGATGCGGCAAACGGGCAGGCAAAATTCCGCATTGACGGCATCGCGAAAGTCACCGGCGCCAAGGTCTTCGCGCGCGATATCCGTGCCACCGACATGCCGCACTGGCCCGAGCAACAGGCGCATGCATTGATTTTGCGCGCGACCCAGGCCGATCGTCCCTACACCGGCTTCGACCTTACTTTGCTCGGCGGCGAATTGAAGCCCGATCGTATCGTCACGGCGGCCGACTTGGTGCGCGACGGCCTGGCGTTTCCAGCGTTCTACGGCGAAGACATGTTGTTGCCTACGGGGAAAATACCCGCGTACCTCGGTCATGCGGTGGCGATTTTGATCTATCACGACTTTGCGCGTTTCCGTTGTGCCAAAGACAGGCTCAAATTTCACGATGAAGTAATTTGTTACGGCGCGCGCAGCGGGCCGCTCGAACGCGATCCATGGGGGGTATTCCGTTTTGTCCGCGTCGGCGGCGCGCAACCTTATGCCGACGACGTCTTCTCCAGTCTGAAGAATGCCCCGCTGTTTCCCAGCATGATGCGCAAGCATAAGCCGGTCTGGCCTGAGCGCCAGGAGCATGGCAAGCTCGATGAGCAAGGCATGTTCCACGCTGCACAGATCGAGGCTGAGCTGACCGACCCTCCCGGTGATTGGCTTGTGCTTACGCGCGATTACTCCACCTCATCGATCGACACGGCGGCGCTCGAACCCGACAATGGAAATTGCTGGTATGACGCGACTACGCACTCGCTGCACATGGTGGTGCCGACACAATCGCCGCAGGAAGTCGTGGAAAGCGCGACGGCCATGGTGGCGCAATGCCGCTATCCGGTCGGACAACTGTTTCTGCACCCCTGCTACACGGTCGGCTACGGTTCGAAAGATCACTATAACTTTCCGTTCTACAGCCTTGTCGCCGCACTGTATGGCGAGGGTCGGCCGGTACGCTTGGCCAATGATCGCTATGAGCAGTTCCAGACCGCGCTCAAGCGTCACGCCTTCAAGATGCACTACCAGATGGCAGTCGAACGCAAGACGGGATTGCTGCAGTCGTTCAAGGGCGAGTTTGAGGCCGATGGCGGCGGCCGTGCGAATTTCTCCGCCTCGGTGGCGATGGTAGCCGCGGCCGGAGCGCAGTCGATCTATTATTTTCCCAAGAGCGACTTGGCGACCACCGCTATCGCATCGCGTGCTGTCGATGCCGGTTCTGCGCGCGGTTACGGCACGCTGCAAAGCATGACGGCAACCGAGATGATGGTTGATGAAATCGCGCAGCAACTCGGCCTCGACGCGATCGAGTTTCGCTTGCGTAATACCCTGAAGACCGGGATGAAAAATACCGAGGGCGCGATTCCGGCAGGTGCGAGCCGCGCCGATGAAATACTGGAGCAAGCCCGGGTCCATCCGCTATGGACCCAACGCGCCGGGAAAAAAGTGGAATTCGAGGCGGGACACCCGGGGCAACGTTACGGTGTGGGCTTCGCCTGTGTGCACAAATGCTTCGGCACCGGCGCGGAAGCGTCGTTTGCCAAAGTGGAGATTGCACCCGACGGCAAGGTTACGCTGCATCACAGCGCGACTGAAATCGGCACGGGCACCTCGACCTCTCAAGCGCTCGTATGTGCCCGCTGGCTAGGCCGTCCCGCCGGCGAAGTGAACTTGCCGGTGCTGGACTGGGCCGATTTGCCGGTGATTACCAGCGGCGACCCCTATCTGATGTCACAGGCGGTCCAGGATCAGCTCTCGGCCAATCCACGTTGGTCGCCAAGCTATGCCGCGCCTGCCAGCGCCACCAATTCCGCATTTTATTTCAGCCACAGCACGCGCGAAGCGGCGCGCGTCGTGTTTACCCACGGTCTGTGGCCTGCGGCGATGTCGATCTGGACGCAAGGTATCGGCGGCGGCCAAGCCGCGCCGCTGGTGGTGCGCCTCGAAGATGCGCGCTGGGTCGACGGCAAGTTGTCCGCCGCCGGACTGGAACCCTTGAACGTCGAGCGGCTGGCCAAGCAGGCGCATGCACTGGGTCTGGTCACCGGCGCAACCGTACATGTCTTTAATCGCTGGCAATGGACGGAAGCGGACTTCGAGATCAATGGCGTCGTCGAACGCCTCCCGCTCGACGGTTTGTCGCTGCTCTACGGCGCGGGTGCGACACTTGCACCTCGGACGCACAGGCTGACGCCAGGCGGCTATCACGTGCTCGATCGCAAGCGGGTCCAATTCCCTCCGGTACAGCGCAATAACGCAGGCACCACCTATTACAGTGCGATCGGCACCTTGGTTGAACTTTCGGTAGAGGCCGCCAGCGGTCAGGTCGAAGTGCTGTCGCATCATTCGATCATGGAATGCGGCAACCAGATCTCGCCGCAACTGGTTTCCAGTCAATTGCAAGGTGGTATCGCGATGGGCATCGGCCACGCGCTGCATGAGTACTTGCCGCTCTATGAGGATGGACCCGGTAACGGGACCTGGAATTTCAATCGTTATCACCTGCCGCTGGCCAAAGATGTCGCGGTCTGGAGCCAGACCGGCGAAGTCCTGCCACCTTTGAGCGAAACCGATCCGCCCAAAGGTATCGCCGAAGTGGTGATGATTCCGGTAGTCGGTGCGATCGTGAACGGCATCGCCCACGCGACCGGCTATCGTTTTGCCGATTTGCCGGTAACTCCGCAAAAAATCCAGGAGGCGCTTGCATGAAAGCCCTTATACCCACAGCAGAATCAACTGCCGGCGCCGGGATGAATGACGCCACTGCGCGCATCGCTGAGCAGCCGCTGGTCTGGCATCGGACTCGTCCGATTTCATGCCGGGTTAACGGCCAGCAGGTTGGATCGATCCAGGTGCCGATCGGCCTGATGATGATCGATTTTCTACATGAATACTTGAATTTAACCGGTTCGCGGCTGGGTTGCGGACAGGGCATTTGTCACGCTTGCGTGGTGATACTGGATCATCCGGACGGCTCCTGCGAAGAAGTGCGTACCTGTATTACCGGCGCTCATTTTTTCGACGGCAAGCAGGTCCGGACCATCGAAGGGCATGCCACCCGCAACGCTCAAGGCGAAGTGGTCGAACCGTCGGCGATACAGCAAAAATTCCTCGAACACTTCAGCTTTCAATGCGGTTATTGCACGCCCGGCTTCGTCAACGCGGCGACGATTTTGCTGGAGAAACTTAAGCAACAGCCGATTGCCAGGGATCAAGTTGAAAGCACGATCGGCGCTGGCCTGGGCCAGCATATCTGCCGTTGCACCGGCTACGTGGGTTATTACGCGGCGGTGAAGGACCTTGTGCTGAACACGCCGGGACTGGTCAAGGACGTCAAGGTATGAAGCGGCGCACTCAATTTCTCTGCGCGGGGTTGGCGGTGGCGGCAGTGGCCCTGACTGTGACTGCGACATGGATAGACAAGATTGCGATGTCCTATGCCGAGCCAATGGCGCCGGCTTTTTACAAAATGCAGTCCATTTCTTCCCGGGATGCCTTCGCGCGCGGCAGGTACCTGGTCAAGGCGGCGGACTGCGCCGCCTGTCACACGGCGAGCGGCGGCGCGCCATTTGCCGGTGGCGTCAAGTTGGAGTCGCCGTTCGGTACTTTCTACGGTAGCAATATTACCCCCGACCGCGAGCATGGTATCGGCGCCTGGAGCGCCGGCGACTTCTATCGCGCAGTGCATGATGGCGTAACGCCGCACAAGCACTTGTACCCGGCCATGCCCTACACCTCGTATCGCCAGTTGTCGGCGACCGACATCGCGGCGATGTATGCCTTCCTGATGGCGCAACAACCCGTCAACCTCGCGATTCCTGCCCCCGTTTTGAAGTTTCCGTACAACCTGCGCTTCGGTGTGCGGTTCTGGAACATGCTGTTCCTCAAAGACACGTTACCCGACGCATCCAGCGGACAGTCGACGGCTTGGCTACGTGGCCGCTATCTGGTCAATGCCTTGGGGCACTGCGCCGAATGCCACACCCCGCGTGACGCCTTCGGTCAACTCGACAAGACGAAGCCGCTGCAAGGAGCTGCATTGGCACGCATCGCGGCGCCCGATATCACACCGGCCGGACTCGCCCGGCGCGGCTGGAACGGGAGCGATCTGCAAGCTTTTTTTAGTGGCGGCATTGCTCCCCAAGGCTCGGCATTCGGCGATATGTATCCGGTAGTGCATCTGAGTACTCAGTACCTGACGCATGACGACCTGAACGCCATCAGCACCTACTTGCTTGGCGACCACGCCGCCGCGCCGAAACACGCTTCACCCGCACCGGAGGATGCCGCCGCCTTGACCTTGGGACGCAACGTCTACCTGGCGGTGTGCGCAGGTTGCCACGGGGCGGACGGCGCAGGCAAGCCTCATGTCGCGGTGGCCTTGCAGGGTAATTCGACTGTGAGCCAGTCCGATCCGCATAACTTGATCGTGGCGCTTCTCGACGGCATTGCCGCGCAGGATTTCCCCAAGGGCGAAAGCATGCAGGAGATGCCGGGATTTGCCCAGCAGTTAAGCGATGCGGAACTTGTCGAATTAGTGAATTACCTGCGCGTCAGCGCGGGTGGGCAACGCGCTGACGTGACGGCTGACGCGGTGGCCGCTTTGCGCCCATAAGACACGAACCCGTGTAGTTGGGGAGCGTGGGTGAAATGTACCCTTTAATCGCAGGAAGATTTTGAATAGCACAATAAGAAATGTTTTGGCCGCAACCATAATGAGCGCTGCACTGTTTGCCAATCAGTGTTTGGCACAATCCAGTATCGATTTATATGGGCAGGTTGACGTGTGGGCGGGGAGCTTGAAGTTTTCCGGCAATCAAAGCGCGATGGTCCAGCAAGGCGGCGGTATGTCGACTTCGTACTGGGGTATGAAAGGTACAGAGGACCTGGGCGGTGGTTATCAAACCATCTTTTGCCTGGAGAGTTTTTTCTTGCCGCAAAGCGGGACTTCCGGGCGTTTCCAGGGGGATAGTTATTTTTCGCGCAATGCGTACGTGGGAATCAAGGCTCCATGGGGCACCGTCACAGCGGGACGCTTGACCACGGAACTCTATATTGCCACGGTCGCGTTCAATCCATTTCACGATTCCTACGTGTTCTCGCCGATAGTGAATCAGGTCTATCTGGGATTGAGTACGTTTCCGGTCTATACCACCGATCAAGGAGCCGTCGGCGATTCCGGCTGGGACAACGCGGTGGAATATTCCACCCCGCAATTCAACGGCTTGACTGCCAGCGTGATGTTCGGCATGGGCACTACCGCGGGCAGCAATGGTCAGCATAAAGATAGCGCGCAACTGCTGTACGACTATGGTCCTTTTTCTGCGACGCTGGTGTATCAGTACGTGAATTTTAATAGCCTGGCCAACGATATGAATTCGGTGGAGCCAGGATTGACCAGCCAACAACTGGGTCAATTCGGTGTCAGTTACGACCTGAAGTTTGCCAAGCTGTATGGTCAGTATATGTTTAGCTATAACCGCGATGCAGCAGGTAATTTCAAAATCGATACCGGGCAGCTGGGCGCATCGATAGCGGCGGGGGTGGGACAGGTACTGGCTTCCTATGCGTATTCGAAAGATCAAGGCGGTCTGGATTTGACGCATAGAACCTGGGCGCTCGGTTATGACTACCCGCTGTCGAAGCGCACCGATATCTACGTCGCATATCTGTCCGATCGTTATTCCGGTCCGCAATCGGCCGGCAATACCTTGGGCGCGGGATTGCGCCATACGTTTTAACCCATCCCTCGGTTGCTCACGAGTCTGAATTATTGATGTCACTCATAAGCTTCATTCATGGGCTTTATTCAACGCTACCTAGGTCGATCCAACATCATGCAAAAACGTTTGAATCCGCGCTTTAGAAAGACTGCTGTTACCGCTATTTTATCGAGCTGGTGCTTGAGTTCGCTGTGCCTGGCGGCGCAAACCGCCGTGCCGCCGCCCGTCGTCACCTGGGTTAACGATCAGGCAACCTGGCCCGCCAACAACCAGACCGCACCCAGCGACATTTCCCCGCAGGATAAAACCACCAAACTTCTGGTACTCGGTTCCGGCACGCCGATGCCCAATCCCTACCGCTTCGGCCCGGCCAGCGCGGTGATTGTGAATGGTTACCCGTATTTTGTGGATTGCGGCGAAGGCTGGTTCAGGGCTATGAATCGTGCTGCCGTCAACCAGCACGGTATTGACTTGACCCAAGTGTTCGCGCTTGGCAATCTGAAATATATGTTTCTGACCCACTTGCATGAAGATCACACGGTAGGCCTGCCATCGTTTATTTTAGGACCTTATAAATATGCGTCCAGCACCAATAAAGTCATCATGGGGCCGCCGGGGACCGATCACTTGGTGAACGGTATTGTCGAAGCCTGGAGCGCCGACCGTCAGGAACAATTTGAAGGCATGCATGGCTCGCCGGAAGGCAGCGGGGCCAATGCCGGCGACATCGACCCGGACCACGATTTGCCCGGCCCGGTGTTTGAAGACGCCAATGTCACGGTGCAAGCCTTTAAAACCGAGCATGGCGCGTTCGCCTCGCCGCTGGCGTATCGTTTTACCGCCAAATCCGATGGCCGTGTGATTGCTGTCGGCGGCGACGGTCATTATTCGCCGGGGCTGGTCCAGGCGGCAAAAAATGCGGACGTTCTGGTGATCGAAGGGGTGACGTGGGATAACTTGAAATTTGCCAATTGGGGTGGCGGCAATCTTGATGAAAAAATCAAAAATATCAGCCGCTATCATATGTTCCCAGCGGATCTGAAGCGGGTCCAGGACGAATCCCATGTGAAGGAAATCGTCATGGTGCACGAACAGAATTTTGCGGCGCCCGGCAAGTACGATCCATTAGGATTGCAACACGAGATGGAAAAAAATGGAGTGAAAAATATTCACTCCGCGGTAGATGGCGATTTATTCTAAATCCGCCTGCTCACCCTCGCGCCAGACCACTCGGTTACGTCCTTCTTTCTTGGCGCGATAAAGATTATCGTCGGCGGCTTTCAGCAACTCGGCGGCCGATTCGCTGAGGCCGGGACGCAGGGTCGCGCCGCCGAAGCTGACGGTGATGCGGTCGGTGGCGCTTGACTCCGGATGCGGCATGGCCAAGCTACCCACGGTCTCGCGCAGTTGGTCGGCCAGCCGCGCGGCATCCGCGATATCGGTGTCGGGCATCAGCAGCGCGAATTCTTCGCCGCCGTAGCGTGCCACCAGGTCGTCCGTATGCTGTACCCCGTCGACCAGCGCCGCGGCCACACTTTGCAGTACCCGGTCGCCCATTGCATGGCCGGCGTGGTCGTTGTAGTTCTTGAATAAATCGATATCGAGAATTGCCACCGACAGCGGTTGGCCCAGACGCACGGCACGCGCCCATTCGACCGCATAACATTGGTCGAAGTGGCGCCGGTTGGCGATCTCGGTGAGGCCGTCGACATTGGCCAGGGTTTCCAGCATGCGCCGTTGCCGTGCCAGTTGCAGATGGCAGCGCACGCGCGCGCGCACCACCGCGAAATTGAACGGTTTGGTGATGTAGTCGGAGGCGCCCAGGGTCAAGCCGTAAGCCTCGTCCTGCGCGCTGTCGAGCCCGGTGATAAAGATCACGGCAATGGCCGCAGTGCGCGGGTCCGCCTGAAGCCGGCGCAAGACTTCATAACCGTTGACCAGCGGCATCACCACATCGAGCAGAATCAGGTCCGGCAGATGTTGTACCGCCAGCTCCAGCGCCTGTTCTCCATTTTTGGCGAGAATCACCGTATGCTCAAGCTTGAGCAGGTCGCTCAGCACTTGGCGGTTGACCGCCGCGTCGTCGACCACCAATATTTTTTGCAGTTCATTCTTGGGCATGGAAGCCCCCTGGTTGGATCCCAAGCGTGGCAGCCAGTTGTTGCAG
>Ga0302306_10001369_pt1 | contig 13307 bp, 10 predicted proteins | sample III_Palsa_E3_1_FD_198761 | JGI IMG/M metagenome (GOLD analysis project Ga0302306, IMG submission 198761) | Peat permafrost microbial communities from Stordalen Mire near Abisko, Sweden - III_Palsa_E3_1 | ecosystem: Environmental > Terrestrial > Soil > Palsa > Peat permafrost | place: Sweden...
CGGCCGGGGCGATCGTGACGGTGTTGACAGTCGTTGCCGCGGTATTCGGGATAATTTTGGCGGTGTATTTAATTTATACCGCGCGAGCGCTTTAGGAGTTCGTCGCTTATGGCGGGCCAGTCCGCACCCTGGTAGCAAGAACTCCGCCCGCCTAGAGGCGGCCAGCACAGAAGCGCAAACCAGCTATGTGAAAGAGTAGTCCAAGTGAGAAAGTCAAAGGAGCCGGCCTTCCTGCCTCAGGGCAAGCAAGACGCCCTTCCTGCGTCAGGGTAAACCGGCGCTACGAAAACCGTTGCTCGGCGAGCTATATTACGTCGTAGGTGAGCATGACGATGCCGGTCTTGTAGATTTTGTGGGCGGTTAATTTTAGCTTGGCCTGCTTGGCTGGAGAGGCGAGCAGGGGGATTCCTGCGCCGAGGAGGATCGGGATTACGCCGACTTCCACTTTGTCCACGAGCTTCGCGTCAAGAAAACTTTGGAAGAGCGAGCCGCCGCCGAACAGCCAGATGTCCTTGCCGGGTTTGGCGCGGAGGGAAGCGACGGTTTCCTCGAGCTTGTCGGGCACGATGGTCACTTCGGGGTAGTCGCGCGGGCACAACGTCTTGGAAAAAACAAACAACTTCATGCCCGGCATTTTAGTGCGGCCCTCCCGCACCAACAGCTCGAACGTTCGGCGCCCCATTAGAAGTGTGTCGAACTGAGCGAAGAGCGCGACAAAATCAATGCCCGGATCCTGGACGATCCAGTCGTACTCACCATTTGGGCCGGCGATGTAACCGTCCAAGCTCATCGCAACTTGGTAGATAATCTCGCAACGGAACCTCCTGCATGCTGCGTGACACAGATTGATCGGCATTATGGCCCAAATTAGGGAAAGCTGGCGAGAATGGTTTGCTTTAGGCGGAGTTGGACGCTACAGGTAAATCAGATCAGCGACGGGTCGTCGTTCGTCCGCCTAGATTTGGCGTCACGGCGCATTAGCCAGGCAAAGACCAGGATTCGTAGCAACGACTGGCGTGGTTTGTTTGTGACGATGGATAGAGAACATCCGCGTGCGTCTTACAGAGCGAAGCCTTTGTAGGATTGCCTGCTTTTCGGCGCTGGCGTAACATGCAACGCCAGTGACTGATCCCTCTTCGATAATTGGGCGGACGATTTCGCATTACCGCATCGTCGAGAAACTGGGCGGCGGAGGGATGGGTGTGGTGTACAAGGCTGAGGACACGTCACTCGGTCGATTCGTCGCGCTGAAATTCCTGCCTGACGATGTAGCGCAAGATCTACAAACGCTGGAACGGTTCCGGCGCGAGGCGCGGGCTGCCTCGGCGTTAAACCATCCGAACATCTGCACAATTTACGAAATTGGCGAGGACGGCGGACGCTCGTTCATTGCCATGGAATTCATGGAAGGGAACACGCTGAAGCATTTGATTTCCGGCAGGGCGGTTCCGCTGGAGCAGGTGCTGGAGTTGGGGATACAGATTAGCGATGCGCTGGACGCGGCGCACGCGCGGGGAATCGTTCACCGCGACATCAAACCGGCAAATATATTTGTGACTAAGCGCGGTCACGCGAAAGTGTTGGATTTTGGTTTGGCGAAACTTTCTCCGGTGGCCGAAGGTGTGGGAGTTTCCGGGCTGCCTACGGCGACATCGGATGCATTTCTTACCAGTCCTGGAACCGCGGTGGGGACGGTGTCGTATATGTCGCCGGAGCAAGCGCGCGGCAAAGAACTTGATGCGCGGAGCGATTTGTTTTCGTTGGGCGTGGTCTTTTATGAGATGTGCACGGGAGTTTTGCCGTTTCGCGGAGATACTTCGGCGGTTATATTCGAAGCGATACTGAACCGCGCGCCTGTGCCGGCGGTGCGCTTGAATCCGGATCTGCCGCCCAAGCTGGAAGAGCTGATAAACAAAGCGCTGGAGAAGGACCCCAAGCTGCGGTCACAGAGCGCGGCAGAAATCCGCGCGGACCTGGAGCGGTTGAAGCGTGATTCCAGTTCGGCGCGGCAGGCAGCGTTGACGGCCGATTCAGGTTTTGAAGATGCCGGGCTGAAGCCCCTTCGGGACTCAGGGCAAGCCGGCGCTACGAACGCCCGGGCCGGGTCGGGGCGGACAGCCGTAGCATCTGGTGCTCAGAGCGCTGCTGAATCGGGCCAGGCGTCGGCGGCGAGCGCTGCTGCGAATTCTGAGCGACCCTCGGTCGGGCGGAGGATGATCGTTCCCGGCGTAATTCTTCTCGTGATACTGCTTGTTGCGGGCGGCTGGCTATACCGGCGGGGGGTTTTCCGCGCGGGGATGGCGGCGACCGCTTTCCAAAATCCGGCGATCTCCAGCTTGACATCCAGCGGCGGCGTGGCCGAGGCCCGCATCTCGCCTGACGGCCGGTACATCGCCTATGTTTCGAATGCGCGAGGACGCTACAGTCTCTGGGTAGGCCAAATGGACGTCGCGAGCGCAGTGCAGATAGTCCCGGCCGGGACGGCCGAAATTTTCGATCCCACGTTCACTCCCGATGGGAGCTTTTTGGATTATGTGTCTGCGGCCACAAACGACCAGAACGGAAAGATCTATCAGATACCGGTTCTCGGAGGGACACCGCGGCGGTTGCTGGATCTCGCGGATACAGGCGTTTCCTTTTCACCTGATGGACTTCAAATGGCGTATGCAACCGCTGACCTAGCGTCAGGGGAGACCCGCCTTATGCTAGCAAACGCGGACGGAAGCGGCGCGAGAAGGCTAGCTGAGCGGAAGGGCGCCGGAACGAGCGCTTATCACGCAGTGAAGTGGTCGCCGGATGGCCGACGCATTGCGGGGTACTTAAACGAACCGGATCCCAGTGGAAACAATTTTAAGCTAGTAGAAATCGAAGTTGCGACCGGTAAGGAAAAACTGACACCGGGACAAGGCTGGCGCTGGATGAGTGATTTGACCTGGCTCCCAGATGGCAGTGGACTTCTGGTCACGGCGCAGGAGAAGACCGGCGTGCCCATGCAGCTATGGATGGTCAGTTACCCTGGCGGCAAAGCGCGCCGCCTCTCGAACGATCTAAGCGACTATTATTCGGTTTCGGTGTCGGCGAACGGCCGGACGATCGTCGCCTTGCAGCAGAACCATCTGAGTGACATCTGGGTCGGACCGGCCAACGCTCCTGACAACGCAAAACAAGTAACCTCGGGCAGGCTGGATGGCATTGATGGAATCGCCTGGACTCCTGATAACCGAATCGTTTATACCGGCAACCAGACTGATCGCTGGGAACTTTTCATTACCGATGCCGACGGAGGAAATCAGAAGCAACTTACCTTTGAGGGCCGCTATCGCGAGGGGCCTACCATCTGCGACCACGGCCGCGCGGTCGTCTTTGCGACTGATATTGAAGGCGCGTACCATCTCTGGAAGCTCGAGCTGCAGAGCGGAGTTTCGAGCAAGCTTACGAATGGGTCCGGCGAGCAGGCACCGGCATGCGATGCGGCGGGGGATTGGGTGTGGTACCTGGGACAAACTGCCGGCGGCTCGTCTCACATTTTCAAGATGCCCATTTCCGGCGGTGCAGCAGTGCAAGTTTCCGATCGTGTGGCAATCACCGGTCCAATGATCTCTGCCGACGGCCAGCACATAGCATTCCAATCTACGGGCAAGAACGGAAGGATAGTCGCTGTAAACATAGTGGACGGCGTTGAATCGAAGTCCGATCTGGAACTGGCCGAGACGTTCGAGCCGGTGCATCGTCTCGCGCGTTGGATTCCGGGGCAGTCCGCTGTCGCGTTCGTGGATATCCGAACAGGCGTGGAGAATCTTTGGATGAAACAGCCTGCCGCGGGTGCGCCGGAGGAACAGTTGACCCACTTCACCTCCGGAAACCTTTTCGACTTTCGCTATTCTCCGGACGGCAAATTCATCGCCATGGCGCGCGGATCAACCAAAAGCGACGCCGTGCGATTTACCGACACCAGCAAATAGCGCAAGCCCATTCCCGACCAGCAGCGCTTTCTCGGCGTGCCTTGACTTATCTAGACACATCTTGACACGATGAAATTCTCCCAAGTAGAATGGAGGAGGCTACGAGGAGGACGCGATTATGACGAGAGAGGCTAAAAAGCAGGTGGGGCTGAACATGCGGGCGGCTCTCTACGAAGATCTGGCCAAGCTGGCGAAGGACAACGGTCAGACGACGACGTATGTCCTAGAACAAGCGGTGGAACATTACATTCAGTTCGTCGCGCCCACGCAGGGAGTGGTGCGCCCCGAGATTATGGCGCACGTACGGAGATCGGTGGAGAAGAACCGAAAGCTGCTCGAGCTTTTGGCGAAGTAGATGGCGCGGCGCATTTATCCGACGGTAGCCGAGACCATCGCAGCTCACCGTATGCTCATCGAGGAATTCGGGGGACGCCAGGGGATCCGTGATAAAGGACTGCTGGAGTCGGCGATTTTTCGCCCGCAAAGCGGCTACTACAGCGGCATCATCGAGGAGGCCTCCGCCTTAATGGAGTCGCTGGCAAATAATCACGCCTTCATTGATGGGAACAAGCGAATCAGTTTTGTGATGACGGACGCTATGCTGCGAGCCAACGGGTATTTTTTGGACGTCGATCCGATCGAAGCCGACAAAGTAATTACCGAGGCGATGGACGAAAAGCTATTTCATTTTCCGATGATATGCGCGTGGATAGCGTCCATCGTCAAGCCATTATAGGAAATTACGCAAGACACCACGAAGTGTAAAACCCACGGATTCTGTTTTCTCACTATTTGACTGGGTAGCCGAGGAGGTAGGTCACGGTGACGAAGCCGCGGGGTTCCTCGCCTACTTCCCAGACATAGCCGTCGGCGTGAAGGGAGGCGATCATTTCGCGAAGCTGTTTGATGGAATATGCGTGCAGGCTGGAGATTACGCCGTCGTAAAACAATACGAAGGGAATTACTGGCAAGATGTAGGTCCAGAAGAGACGAGAAAAACGGAAGGGGCGAATGAAGGGCGCGGTTATAAGGGCGCCGAAAAACATAAGAACGGTCTGCGCGATGGTGACCGGATGGCGGCGCGCAGCTTCGAAAATTCCGATGCCTTGACGATTGTCCACGGCGTTTTGCAAAATGCCGATGGCTACGGGCGGAGGAAAATGGTGAAACGAGCTGAAGATCGTGCGAAAGCCGGTGAGTGGGGCGGGGACTTGGGTGGCGTCAACGGATTCCGGCCAGTAGGTGATGGCGCCGCGGGTTTCCGCGTGGATGCGCTCGAATGCCGGGGTGTTGGGGTACAAATCTGTGAGGCAAACTTCCGCGAGACGGCCGTGGGCGTCGCGAAGAGATTCATGCAACCAAGGCCAGGGGCCGCTGCCACCGGAACACAGGTCCACAACGCGGGTAGCTTTGCTGGTTTGGAAGGCGTTTTTCAGCCTAGCTGCGATGCTTCGGTAGATGCCGCCGAGGCTCATGGCGGATTGCAAGCCGTCGGTGACGTAATCGCGGAGATAGGTGGGCAACCAAGGTTGATCGTTGAATTCGAAGAGGGGCATGGGTTAGGAATACAGAGCCTGGGCGTCGGAATGATATCACCGGGAGGCCTTACCGCCGTGCTGGTCACGGTGAAGAATAGTTTGCCGATCGCACGACGAAATCAAAAAAGCCGGCGGGACGCCGGCGCTACGAAAGACAACACCGTACGTCAAAAGCAAAGGCAAAGGTGCCGGGCTGAAGCCCGGCGCTACGAAAGGCGGGTGATTGCCAGGGCTGGCATTCGTGGTACTGTGCACGTTTTGTGAGTCGCAGCTCGCGACGAGAATGGGGGATGCCTTGAGAAAACAAGCGATCCTGATTCTAGCGGTGCTCGCTGTGCTGACGTCTTTGCAGGCCGGGACCACAAAGTTCGTGTTTACGTGGATGAACCCGAACTATACCGGCACGCATTTCAAAACAATTCTGGTGCTTGGAATTAACGGGAAGGTGGAAAACCGCGCCGAATTTGAGGACCGGCTTTCAGCAGCGATAACCAGGCCCGGAATTGTAGCCATCCCGAGCTATTCGCTGCTTCCCAGGCCGAACTCGATGCCGCTGGACATGGATCAATTGAGGGACGTCGTCCATGGGCAAGGCATAGATGCGGTCTTGGCCACGCGCTTGATAAAGGTGAAAAAAAGTGTGACCCAGATTCCGGGGCAGGCGTACACGCCCTCTCCGTTTTACAACTCGCTGTATGGCTATTACGGAGCGATCTATCCGGAGGTCTATGCTCCCGATTACCTGCGAACGGAAAGGATCGCGCAGATCGAAACGAACTTCTATTCAACGGCCAAGCCGGATGGGGAGCTTATCTGGACGGGAACCAGCGACACGATCGATCCGCATTCGCCGCGGAAAGCGATTGATGCGGTTTCCAGAATCATCGTTATAGAGTTGGAAAAGAGAAAGATTATTTGAGCGCCAGGCCGTCTGAGGTTGACGCCCCCTCCCAAGTCGAACGGAAAATCAAAAGAGCCGGCCCTTCGTGCCTCAGGGCAAGCCGGCGCAACGAACAACAACACCGCAGTTCAAAAGCGCCGGGTCTGAAGACCGGAGTTACATTGGCCGCACACGTCAAAAGCAAAGGCGAGATGCCGGGCTGAAGCCCGGCGCTACGAAGGCAGCGGCATCCGGGCGCCGCGGGTTTGAAGCCCCGAGTACATTAGGCCGCGGCGGTGGCTTGAGCTTTTAAGCGGCCGGAGCGGATGGCTTTCACCAGGGCGGCGTGGTCGCGGTCGGCTTGGTCGGCGTAGGAGGCCGCGAACTTCGCCAGGGCAGAATCGAAGGCATCACTTTTTCCGAGGTAACCGCCGATTATCGCTGCGTCGCCGGAACGGGCGTGGGCGCGCGCGAGAGTCCAGCCGCAGATGCCGACGTACTCGAGCCAGTCGGTTTTGGTCATGGTCTCCAAGTCGATTTTCATTTTCATGTCGCGGAGCTGGCGGAAATAATAGCTGCGGCCTTCGGCGTCGATGGTCCATCCGAGGAACACGTCGCTGGCCGATTGCAGAATGCGCTGGCCGGTGACGACGCGCTCGCCGTGATTGGCGTAGCGGCTCTTTCCTGCGTAGGGTTCGAGCACGGACGGAAGGGCTTCTTTGAATTGCAGCAACATGGGATCGTGCTCGCCGGCCATCAATAAAGCCACGGCGCAGCGCGTACCCACGCTGCCCACTCCGACCACTTTCCGAGCCACATCGATGATGTGATAGCGGTCGAGAATCACGCGGCGCTCGGCCGGAAGGGTTTCGCGGTAGTCGTGGAACATTTTGGTCACTTGTTTTTGCATCCAGTCGCTCTCGCGTGTGTGATAGACCAAAGGGGGGTGATCCACGATTCGCGTGCGTCCATTGATCACGTCGGCGATCTTCGGAAAAATATGTTCCGCGGTCTGGAGCCGGGCTTCGTGCTCGACTTCTTCCCAGCGTTTTCTCGCGGCCGCCGACTTCGATTCTCTGATGAAGACTTCGGCGTCCATGTGCGAGTACCAAACTTCCAGAGCGCGCATGTGGGCGTAGCGGCGCATGTGTTTGCGATAGGACTGCGACAAGGTGAGTACGGCATCTTCGCAGCGGCCACGGCCCATGCCGAGTTCACGCGACGCGAGGACGACACTCGCGGCCAGGCGTTTGAGGTCCCACTCCCAGGGGGCTTGAAGCGTTTCGTCGAAATCGTTGATGTCGAACAGGAGCTGGCGTTCGGGGCTGGCAAAGCCGCCGAAGTTCGCAGCGTGGCAATCGCCGCAAGCCTGCACGCGAATTCCGGTGGCGGGAGTTTTCGAGAGATCCCAAGCCATCACTGCCGCCGAACCGCGGAAAAATGCAAACGGGGATTGGCGCATGCGGCCGTAACGGATGGGCAAAAGGTCGGGGAGGCGGCCGCGATCGGATTGGCGCAGGATTTCGATGGGGTCGGGACGGTTCAGGGGAGCAGTCCACTTGGCGTGGGCGTTTCGCGGGACGCTTTCCCGCAGAGCTTTTCCCTGGCGCATGCGCTCTTCGATGCTGGGTCCCAGCACGGCGGAGCCTTCGCGTGAGATGCTGTGAATCTTTCCGCGGTGGGTGGTCATGGGTTAGGCATGGTCGAAGGTGTGGTGGCAGACGATTCGAGTGGTGGCGATATGGTAGCTCCAGGGCACGGGGCAAGTCATGAAGATAATTCCGCGCTCGAGACTCTCGAGGCGCCAGCAGCGAATCCTAAGCGAGGCTTTGGGATCGCTAAGATTAGCAATTGCAATGGGATGAAACCAATTGATGCGCGAAAGCGTCTAATCCATTAGAATCACAGTAATGTTCCGTCAGGGTTTAGCGCGGCGGAGGGTACTAAAATGAAGCAACCGGCCCAGCAGCCCGCAGCAATCAGATCGATCCTCTTGAAAAGCTTGCTTGGAATATCGTTCGCGGCCGTATTGGCTTTGGCGCCCGCTCCTGCATTTGCGCAACATGGCGGAGGTGGCGGAGGCGGCGGCTCGCATGGCGGCGGAGGCGGCGGTGGTGGGTCGCACTCAAGCAGCGGCGGTGGACACGCGAGCAGCGGTTCTGGTAGTGGAGCGCACGCAACTTCCAATGCAAGCTCATCCAGCACAGGCGGGCATTGGTGGAATCCGTTCCATGGCAGCGGCGTCAACAACGCCGCAGGAACGAAAGCAGGCGGCACGGCGTCAGGCGGGAGCGCGGCAAGTTCAACAGGCACGAGCGCGGCGACACGCTTCGCGGCAGGGAATAACGTCTGGCAGGAACCGCCGGCGAACACGCGCGCGACCACAAACGCGCCGTCACATTTCTATGCAACATCGAATCGCGACGCCGCGACTGCCAAGCCTGCGCAGAGAACGACAAACAATACCTTAGGTCGAGCTGGCATCTCGCAGAACATTTTGCGCCAGCGCCCGATTATTTATTACCCGTACAATCCATATGGGTTTGGATTTGGCTCGCCGTTTGGGTTTGGTTACGGCTTCGGGTGCGATCCCTGGCTTTGGGGATGCCCGGCTGGCCTGGGCTTTGGATTCGGTTACGGCGGGGGCTTCGGATACGGCGACGGGCTTGCTTATTACGGCGGATACGGCGGCGGATACGGTGGCTCGTACGGCGATGGCTACGGCGAGGCGGCGGATATGACGTTCCAGTCCAACGGGGCTGATCAAGGCGCGCCGAGCGGAGACATAGCTTCGGCGGAAGGCAATGCAGGCGAGTGGCAAAACGCGCCGGAAAATAACGCGCAGCCTAATGATGCGAAGGCGCAGCCCTACGTGGTGATTTTCTTGCGCGACGGATCGAGCTACGCGGTCAGCGACTACTGGCTGGCGGAAGGCAAGCTGCACTACGTCACTTCGTACGGCGGCGAAAATTCCGTGGACGCGAATCAGATCGACCTGCAGCGTACCGTGAACGAAAATTCGGCGCACGGAGTCACGTTCACACTGCGCCCCGCAAACGCAACAGACGCTCCCAAGGGCAAACAGAATTTGCAGCCACCGCCGTCCAACGACGGCCAAACGTCCGCGCCAAACCCACAGTAGTTTTCCTGCGTAAAGAAACGGGGCTGCAGATATAGCGGCAGCCCTGGAACCCCGTTAGACATTTCCTAGAGAAGGCGGAGGTGCGCTGAGATCCGAACGCTTAGGCGGTTTCCTCAGGAGGTTCGGCAGTGGCGTCGCCGGTCTGGACGTGCTCGGGGCGAAAACCCATTCCCACGACGTAGGCAGGGATTCTGCGCAGGATGGGAAAGCGCGCCAGTAGTTTTATGGGCCAAGGAAGCGCGAACGGTTTCTTGCTGGCCAGCACGGCGCTGATCACGCGATTCTGTATCAGCACCTGCAACCGCTGCATCATGCGAGTTGGAAATTCGCGGCGGCGCTGAACGGCGGCGAGATCGTCCTCGGTCACGGTGCTGTATTCGGGTTCGGACGCAGATGCTGCATGGTCGTTTTCCGCGGATGCGCTGCCGCCGACGTTCCCCTCTGATGTCCCGCCGTTTTGATCCACGCGGCCGCGCAAAAACGGCGAAGCGATTTGCCGGCTCGGCAGGCCCGACGGCGCGAGCGTCAATCCCATCGCGATGGCGGCGGGAAGCGTGCCGCCTTCAGTGGAGAGTTCGGGAGCGAGCGCGTCCATTACTGGGACAATTCCAGGCACGGCGCCTCGCTGGAACGCGGGTGCCAGAATATTTGCGGCGGCGACGGCGTCTTGTATCGCGAGATTTATACCGACACCGCCGATTGGCGACATGGCGTGCGCGGAGTCTCCGATGCACAGCAGACCGGGGCGGTGCCATTCCTTCAGGCGGTCCACGACCACAGTAAGCAGCTTGATGTCGTCCCAGGTTTTCAATTCATCCACGCGCTCGCGAAGGTAGGGCGAGAGCCTGGCGATTTCTTCGCGGAAAGCGGGCAGGCCGCGCTCGCAAATAGCGTCGAACCCACCTTTGGGAATCACGAAAGCGCACTGCCAGTACTCGTTGCGCTGGATCTGCACAAGGACGCGGCCAGCATCCACGTGGCCCAGAGTTTGCACCGGGTCTGTTGTTTTGCGCGAAATGCGCATCCACAGCACGTCAATGGGCGAGCCAAAATCCTGCACTTGCAGGCCGGCTTTTTCGCGAACGATAGAGTGGCGGCCGTCTGCGCCGATTACCAGCTCAGCGCGTACTTCGAGGGGACCGAATTGAGTTTTCGCGCGCACGCCGATGACGCGATCGCCCTCCAGGATCAGATCGGTGACCTCGGCTCGCATGCGCAGATTAAATTCAGGATAGCGTTTGGCGTGGTCGGCCAAGAAATTCAGGAAATCCCACTGCGGCATGAGCGCAATGAATTTGCAGTGCGTGGGCAGATGCGTGAAATCAGCGATGGTCGCGTGTACGTCGTTAATTTGCACGCCAATATTGCGAAGCTCGTCGTGAGGAAGCTTCAGGAATTCGTCGAGGAGGCCAAGCTCGTACATCACTTCGAGCGTGGAGGGGTGGATGGTATCGCCGCGAAAATCGCGCAGAAAATCGGCATGCTTCTCGAGGACCAGGACTTCAACGCCCGCGCGCGCCAACAGATACGCCAGGACCATTCCCGCCGGCCCTCCGCCGGTGATGCAGCAGCGCGTGTTGATCTTTTGAACTGGAGGCTCTTCCGGCATGATCGATTGTGCTCCGCTTGTTTCTATGCGCTGGGTCCTGGGCGCTAGACCGTGGACCAGCGCAAATTGTACTTCAAATTGCTCTGTCCGAAGGCGACAGCCAAGATTTCAGGCGCGGCTGGCGTAGACGGTGCGAGTCAAGCACGCTGGGTTCGTTTCTGGAGATGACAACAGAGGTACGGGGCGCGCATCAGTCCTAGTTTGTGAAGTGCGAGAATGGATTTCGTGAGCGGCGCTGTCACCATCGTGAAGGACCATCAACTAATTGGTTCGGGTCCTACCGGCTGCCGCATTCACTAGTGCATTGATTCCATGGGGGTTCTGCGAAGCGGGCGCGGAAGCACCGGCGGCCGGCGTAAGGACGGAAAATTATTTTTGGGGTAAAAATTGCGCGTAACTGGCGGGGAAACACTCAGTTGCGACTTGGACGAGTTATGCTCACACAGTCAATCACTTGCGTTATTTTTTGATTTAGAGTAAAACTTTTTTTGTTAGCCTCGAAATCCGCGCAGAGCAGATCTTAGATAGCCAATTCTGAAACGCAAACGGAAAACCCGCCGGCCTAAAGAACGCCGCTACAGCACCGATCGTCCCTGAAGTTGCGACTGCATTCCGCAGCAGCATGCAAATCTATCTCCGGAGAAGACATGCCGAATTACAACGCGCAAGTACCGCCGTATTCCATTTTTCCGGGCGACGTGGCGCTCGCCTTCAACAACGAATCACCCGCAGCGGGGCAGGCCAGCCAGCAATTCGCTTTGCCCAGCTACGCGGGATTTCCCGAGAATGGCCGCACGGTACGATGGCAGATCAGCTTCGGCACGGCGCCGACCGCGGTCAGCATTCAACTGCAGACGGCGATGAACGACGTGGACGCGCAGTATGCCGTCCCGACGGGGGCTGCCAATATGGGTTCCACGCTCACCACGGGCGACAACCTGGTGGCTACAGGCGTGCGCGCAAATTTTGTGCGGGCGAAAGTTGTGTCGATCACCGGGGGCTCGGGGGTCACGGTGCAGATTCTGGGGTAAGGCGGGACTGTTCGCGATGGATCAGCTTTCCGATTGCGAACTTTGGCCGTGAAACTGTCTTCCAACGCGGCGGTATCGGGTGGTACCGTAGCGACTCGGGCCAGGGATTCTTCAGATGCCTGAAGAATTTACCTCGATCCGGCGGAAGGCGGGGTTTCGATCGAACGGTCATCGCATCGCGCGAATATAGTAGCGGGGATCGTGGCAGTTGCGATCGCGGCGGCCGCTCCGATGCTCGGGCGCGCGAGGGCGCAGTCGCCCAGCCCGACGGTTCCACCGGCACCCAAGCAATCCACAGTTCAAGCTCCCGCGCAACCGGCCTCCGTGGTGCAAACGCCTGAAGGGCCGCCGCAAGCGGTTCGGCGCACGGTTACCGTAGCGTTCGATTACGATTTTTCGACGTATCCGCCGTGTTCCGCGAAGACAAATAAGAAATGCATCCAGCAATTCAATGTGTACGAGGTTTCTGCTCCTAAGCCCATTTTTCTTTTCACCATTCCGGTTCCGGCCAATGCGAAGGGAATGGTGAGCGGAATTAGCGGGTCGTCTCCGAACAAACGCGTCTTTTTCACCGGGCCGCACCGCTTCGGAGTGTCCGCGAAAATGGCCTCGCCGGACGGTGAGTCGAATCCGTATCAGTGCATGGTCTTCGCGCAAGTGCTGCCTGATGATGCCGCGGCACCCGCGCCCGCGCCAGGCAGTTCATCACCTCCAAAATAACGCGGTATTGATTTCCCGGCTGCCTCGCCGAGCATTTTAGGTCGGGCGCAACATGCTGCACCCCGCTACGGATCGAATCAGAACACTCCGATTCATTGCGACAACTTCCTCCTATGTGGGACACGTCCGCGCCAGCGGAAAAATCGACGCCTGCGGGACTCGAACCGGCTCGGCGGAGGGCGTGTCCCGCTACCCCTTAGATAGTTACAGATAAAAGTGACGAATGGCTGCAACCTCGAAGACGCATGCTGCGAAGGCGGGAAAACGCGTCGGTGCAGATCTTGCGACAAAAGATAGCCCCGCTCGAGAAGATGTGGCCGACGACACTTGCACGCGGCGCAGAAATGTAGGGCTTGCGGAAGCGCTGCGCGAAGAGGGAATTGACGAACGCGCAATCGAGCAAGGGTTCGCCAGTTTGCACAGAA
>Ga0302306_10001370_pt1 | contig 13289 bp, 7 predicted proteins | sample III_Palsa_E3_1_FD_198761 | JGI IMG/M metagenome (GOLD analysis project Ga0302306, IMG submission 198761) | Peat permafrost microbial communities from Stordalen Mire near Abisko, Sweden - III_Palsa_E3_1 | ecosystem: Environmental > Terrestrial > Soil > Palsa > Peat permafrost | place: Sweden...
TAGTTTTTTCTCATATTATTGATTTTGACGCAATTATAACAACGTAATTTTTGTAAAAATGATATTTACAAGTGTTGCTATTTTCGACTATAAAGGGTTTGTTACAAAATAGAGCATTAAAGTGTAACTCAAGCATGCCTTTTTACCAACACCGCTAAACCAAAAAAGCCTCTAATCTTTCGATTAAAGGCTTTCATTCTTACTTGCGTAGCCCCAACAGGACTAAACTCGAACCGCTTAATAGAAGAAATGCGGACTTTGTCTACATTATCTGATTGATTCGAATCTAATCTAATGGGGTTCACTAAGTCAAGTAGAACTCCATTGGACTTTTTTCGACCATTTTATGGAAAATTTAAGGACCATCGCGACAAAAGTTAATTGATGTTGCCATTATCAAGAAAGGAAACGGAATAAATAGCCATTTTAAAGCCTGTGCGTTTATGCCGTAGTTTTTCATGCGCTTCGGAAGCGAAGTCACTATCTCATTGATATTCTTGCCGACTGTCTTTTTATTTTAAATCATTAAGGAGGACCTGATTTTTTAGTTGAATGGAATTCGCGTTTTTATCTTTATATAAGACATCCTCCCAGGTACCGTACATTGCATTGGGTAACACTATAAACTTAGCCCCGAATAATGCTGCCATTTGTTGCGTGTGCGCAGTTCTTTCATTGTCGGATAAGTGATCAAAAAACTTATCAAAATCACCAAGACTATCGCCAAGCAACAAAACTATGTTATATTTTTTTTGGACCAGTAACCTGCGTGACTCCTTGCTGTCATCGCTATTCATTAAAAATAAATGTGCACTTTCGGCCTGCGGTAGTCCCCATTTGTTAAGATTTTTTAGCGTTGGTAACCGTTCCTGTTCGAAGCGATTGGTGATATAAAAAATGGTTAATCCTTTTCCTGCAGCATATTTCAGAAAGTGGGCTGCACCCGGCACTGTATCACATTTAACCTTGGCCGTCCATTTTACCCATGATGAATCGCTGTATATTTCTCCCCGTTTTGCCAATGCAACAAAATAGGGGCTATTATCTAATACTGTTTCGTCAATATCGGTAATTATGGACAACGGCTTTTTTGATTTTATTTTTAGTTGCTGATCTAACCTGAGTTGTGCAATATTGTAGGCCTGAAAGGCAAGCGCCTTGTATTCGGCTGCACGTTGCTGATATAAAGCACCCCATGCCTCACCTGCCGGTTGAAGGTTTAGGTTACTTTTATTGTCGGACGGCTGATGGCATGCACTAAATAGAATCGCCGAAATTGCAAGGCCACATACGCTTAAAAAATATCTCATATCTGCACCTCCTTAATTACCCAGGTATTGACACTATTATCTTTACCTGTAAGCAATATTTTATAAAACGATGATGGGAGATTTTGAACATTGATCAATGCATGTTTTTGATTTAATGGGTAAGTTCCCATCAACTGGTAATGATCATGCCCCCCTTCCTTGAAATTATTGGTGGTACTTATCCATACTTTTACTGTACCTGTTGCTTGTAAAGCACTCCAGGTAAGATCAATCTGATCCTGGAAATAATTGGCTGCCAGGTTGCCAACAGATATTTTACCAATTAATGGAACACCGTCCATTTCCTGAGCTACATTTTTAGGGATAGTCATGCCTATAAAATTCGCGATAGATGGTACGATATCTACAATTGCTGGATTATAATACTGCACGTAATTGTTAAGATGCGGATAATTGCTTGCCATCCAGGTTGTACGCTGCCTCACAGACTGGCCACCATGGTCCCTTCCATCTTTTTCATTACGGCCATGATCGGTGGTTAAGATCAGTAGCCAGTCTTCTTTATATTTCTTTTTACGATAGGCAATGGCATCTAACACTCTTCCAATCTGCGCATCCATTAATTTTACAGCATTATAATACTGTGGACCGTCTCCATGCATATGGCCCATATCATCAGTATATTCCAGGTATATCCAAGAGAGGTCAGGGGCCTTATCTTTTATGGTGATGGCAGCTTCATCTGTTACTTTTTCATCAATTTTGTGCATATATTCATGTTCACTGTCATGAGGGAAATTTACTGTATCTAATTCATATCCGTCAAAATGAATGTCTATAAGTTTCCCTGCGTCAGGTAAATGATCATCAATAAGCTTGGTGCGGTTATCTAGCCAGCTTGAGAATATGGCTGTCTTTTTTTGCGGGAACTGATCCTTAAAAATTCTGAAAACGTTTTGGTAATGATAATTAGGGGCTTTAATATCATTACCATCAACATTATGTTTATTTAGCCAGGTACTTGTAAGCAGGCTATTATAGCCAACGGCAGAGATAGTAGGCGTTTCACTATAAGTCCCTTTATTGCCGCCAACATGCATCCTGGTGTAGCTGCCGCTCCTTATCATACGCTGGATATTAGGGGTATTCAGCTTCTCGATAACGTCAGGGGGTATTCCATCCGCAATAATAAATACGGTTTTTTTTGTTTGGCCATTAGCCGTAAAACAATAAAGGTAAAATGCAATTATTGTTATTAGTAATTTGAATCTCATCATGATATTAATAAATAGTAATTATAGTTCAGCATAAAGTGTATTCTTATGTGCCGGTTTCCGGCACATAAGAATACATCATTTAATACTATTGCAAAAGCCATATAATGGCATTAATATTGTCAGTTCGGCTAAACTGTTTTTGAACAGTGGTATTCAGGTTAGCGCCAACATTCATACCTTCGGATACCTAATGCCTATTCGGATTGAAGCAACCACATCACCCCGTTAATATTATCTCCACCCGGATATTGGCTCTTTATGGCATTATTTACATTGGTCGTGTTATTGCCAACTTCATCAATAGGATACATCCATCTTTTAGGAACAGCGTTAACACCATTCACCTGGTTTATTATTCCCGCCCCTGCTACCTCAAATACCGGGAAGCCGGTACGCAGATTTTCAAAAAATGGTTCTAAGCCGGTGTTCATAAACATACTGATATATTTTTGCGTAATTATCTGTTGTATCTCGGTTCCTGCCTTTAACTGGATTGCTGGCTGGCTTACATAAGTTTGAATATCATTATCAGCGTATAGCTGGCCTGTGTAAGGAACTCCCTGCGCGGTGGGGAAATTATAATCGGAGAATTGCATCGAGGCCGTTATCCCTGCTATATAATAGCTGTTCGCATTTCCGCTTATCCAGCCTCTTACTACGGCTTCAGACAGTAAAAACTGCAGTTCGGCATAACTCATCAGTACGCTTGGTTCGTTAGTAGGTTCGTAGTAATAGCGCGTATTAAATTGAGAACCATTCCCTAATGATTGCTGCAGACTATTAACACCGAATGTCGCACTGCCCTGCAGGCCTGAGTAACCATTAAAATTTGTTGGGGCAAGCCCGGCAGCGGTTGCAGCAGGGTTGGGTGCAGCATATACAAAAAGCCTGGGATCATTCAGTCCTTGAAGCAGTTGTACAAATGAGTTATCCATCAGATAGTATATTTTAGAATTGGCATCTTCATAATAAGGGTACCGACTCCCGACAACATCGTAGTATTGCAATTGTGCATTGTCGGCATTAGATGCAAACAATGGATATTTTGTCGGATTGGATATGATATTGTTAAACCGCTGCACGATATTGAGGTCGGCATCATTAGCATGTAATGAAAGGCTCATTAATACCCTTAAATAATACGAGTTGATGGCTTTTTTCCATTGTGTTATGCTGCCGCCATATATAAGATCGTTATTAATTACCCCTCCAGCAACTGAAAGCGAATCGCTGGCTGTTTGCAAATCGTTCAATACCTGCAAATAGATGGCTTTCTGTTTATCGTATACAGGGTGTAAAGCTGCCGCGCTGAAGTTATTATTCAGTAGGGACTGTTCAGCTTGCGAATAAGGTACATCTCCAAACATTTGGGTAGTACCTACTATAAAGTATGAACTAAAAAACTTGCCCAGGTATTTATAATTAGGACTATTTACACGAGCAGCTTCCTGCTCCATTTTTATAACCTGGCTTAGGTTATTGTAATTAAAAGACCCTCTTGTCCAGCCATAATACTGCGAGTTATCTTGATCATAAGTATTTACCAAATAACGACAACTGAAATCATCTTCGACTGATATGGTCGAAAAAAATATCTGTTCAACATTAGGTAACAGGAGTGAAGGATCGGCCTGAGTGGGCAGGTTAGGATTTATTTGATAATAACTAAACTTTTTACAGGACGAAAAAAAACATCCCAACAATAAGAAGGTTAATAACCAATAATATTTTTTCATGTGAAATAAATTAAAAATGAATAATTGAGATAACTGACAGTGGTTATTAAAATTTAAGATTAAAATTAACACCTATACTCCGTTTAGAAGGGGTTTCATAGCTATCTGACCCCGGGTCGGGATCTGCATTTGGTAATTTAGAGAACAGGAGCAAATTATTACCAATAAGTGATACAGAGGCTGACTTGAATGCCTTTTGCTTGCTTAGCACCTTTTTCGGAACGGTGTAGGTCAATTCTACTGAACGCAATTTTAAATAAGTACCGCTATAGTAAAAATAATTATTTTGGTAAGGGTTGCCACCTGTCGATTCCATATAGGAAATATAGTTTACAGCAGTGGTGTTAGGCGCGTATTTCCTGGTGTCGGAAAGTAAATTTCCATGACTGTCATACGTGGCGCTACCCGAAGTGACAACTACTCCCGGAGCTATATAGGTGCTTTGTCCTGCATTGGCAGCGACCCTATATTGATTTACCGTACTAAGCGCAGTACCGCCCCATGCCATTGTTTCATTAAGCGTGGAGTATTGCAGGCCACCTATACGACCATCTACAGATACGGTGAGCGAAATACTTTTATATTTGAAAGTATTTTGCCATCCATATATCCAATCAGGATCAGTATACCCCAGGTGAGATGAATAAAGAGCATTTAACGGATAGCCACTTGCCCCTATAATAAGTTTACCATTGGCCGAAAACTGACCCTCACTTACATAGTTTTCATCCAATCTGTCTCCAACTTTAAGGTATTGGTTATAGTATCCGGCGCCATAAGTATCGTAGCTTACTTGTTTGATCCAGGTATGATTATTGCTAAAATTAAAGCTCGATTCCCATTGAAAGTTACTTGTTTTTATTGGGGTGCCGTTTAGCACAAATTCAAATCCTTTTTGTACAAATTGATTGCCATTTTGAAGCAAATAGGAGTATCCGCTTGTTTGGGATGGTGTTGTGTACTGAAAGTTATTATATTCCAGATTTCTAAAATAGGTGGCATCTAAATTTAACCTGTTTTTCATCAGCCCCAATGCGAAACCCGATTCCAATGATTGAACTGAGCTGGGTAAAAGATTGGGAGTGTCAAAGGTATTTGGATAGCTGAGTGAGGTTACACCGTTAAATTTATTGCCAATATTATAAGTGTTGATGCTTGTATAAGGATTAGAAGTATTATTCGGATTGATAATACCGCTATTTACCTGCGCCCAGGTTGAGCGGACCTTTAAATATGAGATAATCTCCGGTAATTTAAATGCATCAGACAACACGGCGGAAATGCCAACCGACGGGTATATAAAGGCATTATTTGCAAGAGGTAACGTAGATGTTTGGTCTCTCCTGGCAGTACCCGTTATGTAAAGAAAGTTATACATCTCCAGGTCGAGATTAGTGTATAAACTGTTTATTTGTTTTTGACCTAAGTAGTTTGAGCCTGTTATGGGGTTGATTGAATTACTAAGATAATACTGACCCGGTATGCTAAGCCCATCGGTCGCGGCGTTTAAATCTTTATCATTATTAAAAAAGTTGGCACCGCCGGCAATTGCCGATAAGTTGAAATTATTGCTGAACTTATGCTTGTAGGCCAGGATCAGGTCGGTAGTAATATCAAAATGAGTATTTATTGAGGTAGTATAATCACCAAGGGGGGTGCTACCTACCCCATTGTATGATATCAAGCTGTATGGATAATCTGACTCTTGATCAACAGAATTTTCATTGAATCCTGAACGTAATTTAACAGATAGATCCTTAGAAATTTGATAATTGAGCGACAGGTTGCCAAATGTTTCATCAGAGTGATAGCCGTTCAACTGCTGATAAGCAAGAAAATAAGGGTTGTTGTAAAAAGACAGGTTGTAAAAAGATTGTTGCAGGCCTACCTTGCCCGGCTCCCAATAATTTTTAAGATCCCTTACATCTACATCGGCCCCCATCCATAATGCAAGGTTGTAAAGTATAGTGTTATTTCCATAGCCGGTAGATGGAAAGTTGGCGGTGAATTGTCTGTCGTAACTTATTTTCCCGTCAATAGTTAGTTGAGGTGTAAGTTTATAATTACCTGCTATAGAAAATGACGAATTATTTAAATTCGTATTGGGTACAACACCCCTTTGATAGTTGTTCGCAGCCGAAACTCTGAAAGAACCATTCTCTCCGCTGGTACTTACCGCCACACTGGTATTTGACAAAACCCCCGTTTGGAAAAAATTAGCGACATTATTAGCGCCCCTGGATATCCATGGAAGTGGCTTGTAGTGACTGGTAGCCGTTGTTCCGTTGCCCAAATCATAGGTATATGTTACATTGGGGTTGTAGGGGCTGTTAAATTGTGGCAGTTCTAAATAGCCACTGGCAGTATTTGGGTCTTTTTGGTTAAGAGCAGGCCCCCAAATCCAACCGCCGCCTTCCAATCCGTCACCACTACCATCTACATAAGAATATATCCCATCATTACCGGCACCATACACTGTTTGCACTTTAGGTACTGCTAAAAAACCTGTTTGAAACATGGTAGAGGAGTTAAATTCTACATCCGTTACTCCTTTTTTGCCTCGTTTGGTAGTATATAAAATGGCACCGTTTATACCAATAGAACCATAAAGTGCTGCTCCGGCTGCGCCTTTTAGCACGGTAATACTTTCAATATCATCTGCATTTATTTTATAAGGATCTGCAGTGGGATCGGGTATACCATCTATAACAATAAGCGGCGTTTTCCCTCTTAGTGAAATGCCGGGATTTGCAAAAAAGTCCGTAGTGGTTTGTATGTCCAGGCCGGCCACCATACCTACCAGACCGCCTATTGCAGTAGGCGTCTTAACTTTTTCTAACACTTCCCCGTCTACTGTTTGTAAGGCATAGGTAAGCGATTTTTTTTCCTTTTTTATACCCAGCGCCGTTACCACAACCTCTGTTAACCCTTTAGAATCTTCTTTTAAAATAATATTATACACATTAGTTGTGCCTACCTTAATCTCAGCCGGAACATATCCCAAGTGGGTAAACCGTAAAACATCGCCCTGGTTGGCTTCTATACTAAAACTACCTGAAAGATCAGTTACTGTCCCTTTTGTAGTTCCCTTTATTGCTACGGATACACCAGGTAATACCTGGCCATTTTCATTGGATACTTTGCCTTTCACGGTTTTAGCTGCCGGGATAGAATTCAAATGCTCCTTTTCATTTGTGAACATCTTTGAGGTGATCTTATCAGACGAAGCCTTTTCATCCGATCTTATGACTTCTGCTTTCACGTTTTGGAAAATGATGCCTCCAAGTAAAAAAAAGGCTATAAATCTCCAATTCTGAAATAATAGTTTGTAAAGCTTATTTTTCATACTTTTTAATTTTTTTATTTTAAGTGATTGATTTTTCTTGACAATTCAGCCGGTACTCAATAGCTACCGGTTTAGTTAATGTTTCGCCTTGCAAAACATTAATTGCATGTAGCTTTTCTCTGATTCTTAATTGATTTTAAGGTTTCTCATTAGTTACTATTCTCTATATCTCCTATTTGTGAAGTACACAGCATTGGTTACATATATAATTTGCACCCGTCACACTTTACAATCTGATAAATCCTGTTTATACAGTTTTAATAATTGGAGCTTATCCCCTGATATGATGATGATTAACGCCCGGCCTAAATTATTAAATTAATTGAATATACAATCAATTTATATTTTATTTTTTTTGATTTTTAATTACTTTTGAGTAGCTTGGCGCATTCACAATTATTACCATGGGTAGAAAAAGCCTTAAAGGCGTAAGACAATTGGAAATTGTAAAAGTATTTTACAGGGTGGCAAAAAAGGAAGGCTACGAGAATACGTCAATTGCTAAAATAGCGGGGGTAATGGATATCAATCCAAGCCTTATTATGCACTATTTTAAAACAAAAGAAGATCTTACTTACGCGTTGATAGATTATATTCTTGAACGGTATTTACTGATCTATTCTATTGAAAATAAAGAGCAGATAGTACTTTCGGATTTGCAAAAAACAATTGAAATGCTTTTTTCAAAAAAGTGGAATTTGTTGTTTGATGACGGGTTATTTTATACTTTTTATGCTTTGGCATTCAGGGAAAAAACAATAAAGGAAAAATACAAAACCATTTTGGATTCCCTTCGCATGGCGCTTGCAGTAATGATAGAGCAATGCCATAAAGGCGATCTCATAAACGTTGCAGACCCCCAAATTGCGGCGGACTTGATTTTTGTACTTGTTGATGGCGCTTATTTTTATCTTTCTTTGGAAAGTGACAAGAAAGTTTATAATGAAAGACTTGAGTATTATAAGGGTAAGGCCTATCAAATTTTAGGTATAGATAATAACTTACCTTCTGGAATTCCTTTGGTTTCTTAATTGCTGCCCCAAAGCATATACCCCGATAAACATCCAAAGTAGATTTGCAACTACATTGGGCAAATCATTGGTATACACAGCTGTTGTCACCAGGCAAAGGCCTCCAATTATATTAAATAATTGGAAACTTCGGTGCTCCGCCGTTATAACTTTCATACTTAATAATAAATAACCCAGTGTACATAACACGACACCAAGCCAACCAATACTCGTTATTAACATTGCAAATCAAGACTAAAAGATAACTAGGCCTGGTTCTCAGGCTTTTGTATGAATTAACAAATATCCGGCTTTTAATTGGGTTGTAAAATATTATTAGAATAAGGGGGCTGGTAAATATAATTTAACACTGTTAACTCACAATTTAGTTTTGTGAAAATTTCCAGCTTGGTCCACAACCAGGTATAATGATAATCAAACGTATTTTTAAAATCTTTTGCATAAGTTATTATTTAAAAATATCCCTAAATATTTGGAAAATAATAAAAATATGTAGATATATGCATTATGTAATACATAATACACTGTGTGCCAATTCTTAATGAATCAGTAACTTAAATAACAGGTAAAGCCGTAAGCAAAGTCATGGCTTAAAGATGAGTGATTGGTGACCCAGGCAACTAAAAATGATTAATAATTGTCTTTTTCATAATTAATTTAAATCATCCATAAAATGCCCCCTTGAATTGAAAAAATGATCCGACAAAACTTCATATAGTTGTTTTTAATAAGCACTTTATCAAACATTTGCGGATATATTTATTTTGCTTTTATATTTTCAATAAGTACAATGCACGCTATAGAGCCCCTGGTTCTTCAATAAATGACCAATTATACTAATTTCACGGATGATAAATTACTTGAGCTTATGGCTCAGGATGATCATGTTGCGTTTAATACAATTTATAACCGTTATTGGAAAAAACTCCTGCATTATGCCCTGCAAAAGACAGGCGATTCGATGGAAGCTGAAAATATGGTACAGGATGTATTTGTATCGCTCTGGAAGCGTCATGCAGAACTGACTTTCAGCGGGGATCTGTCACGCTACCTCACTGTTTCTGTAAAGTACCGCGTAATTAAACTGTTTCATAAGCAGCACGTTAGGCGTTTGTATGAAGATGAGGTGCTAGCATGTGATCTACTGGACGACTCTACCCGTGAATACCTGGATCTTGCCGAGTTGCAGGAACAGTTGGAACACCTCGTAAATGCACTGCCGGAAAAAGCGCAGCTCATTTATCGTATGAATAAAGAGGGAGACATGAGCCACCGTGAGATTGCTCTCCAACTTAACATGAATGAGAAAGCGGTTAACACTCAACTCGTCCGTGCCAGGAAATCGCTTCGCATCGGCTTAAATTCTCTTCTACACAGCATTTTGTTGTAATTTTTATCCCTGTTTTTCAGCACGTTAAGCTATTTTTTATTTAAAAATGTTTCTTTTGCTTGTTTCATGGTATGTGTTAGTATAAACCCTAATAAAGCCCCAAATAAACATGTCATTACAAAACCGAAAACGTTTAGTAGAATTGGGTTATAAATGGCTCGAAAAGAAGATAACGCCTGCGGAAAAGCAGGAGTTTGAGGCATGGCTTGATGAAGTAACCGACGAACCCCTCGAAATGTTTTCATCTGCCCGCGGCGACGAAGAATATGCGGCTCTACTTTTTGAAAAAATACAGGAGCAGACCAATACCGGCCGCCGTACTCGTCTTTGGCCATGGATAGCCGTTGCCGCGTCAATTTTACTATTCCTATCTTTTGGAGCTTATTTCATCATCCTTAATAAACAACCAACCCAGCAAATAGTCAAAAATCAAAAACAAGAGATTATCCCCGGAACTAATAGGGCGACCTTGACCTTAGCCAATGGTCAAAAGATAATCTTGACAAGAGGTTTAAATGGCAAACTGGCGCAACAAGGCAGTACACTTGTGCATGTTAATTCCAATAAATGCATTACCTACACGGCTTCAGTTGCCAATAGCTCTTCAGCAACCCAGGTGCAATACAATACACTTTCTACAGTACGTGGTGAGCAATCTCCTTATCCATTGGTTTTAGCAGACGGAACCAAAGTTTGGTTGAATGCAGAATCTTCAATTACTTTTCCAACCAGTTTTAGCGGAAAAGAACGTGTTGTAAAAATTACCGGGGAAGCTTATTTCGAAGTAGTGCATAATGCATTGCATCCATTTAAAGTAAAGGTACGAAACCAAACAATTGAGGATTTAGGAACACAGTTCAACATCAATGCGTACCCAGATGAATCGGTTATGAAAACCACCCTTATAAATGGGAAAGTCAAAATCTCAGCAGGTTCTCAAGTGGCTGTCCTTAAACCCGGTTTTCAAGCAGTTGTATCGCCATCAGGTTCTTCTGTTGTGGTGCAGGCCGCAGATTTAGATCAGGTTATGGCTTGGAAAAATGGAAATTTTGAGTTTGAAGGCACACCGCTGAAAGACATTATGCGTCAGATCAGCAGGTGGTACGATGTGGATATAAGTTACACGGGAACTATTGAGAATGTTGAATTCGGCGGTTTAATTTCAAGGTCAAAAAATATAAATGAAATTTTATCTATGCTGGAAACGACAAATAGTGTACACTTTAAATTAGAGGGAAGGAGGATTTTAGTTATGCCATAATATTCAATAATATATGGATAACTGTAAAAGAAATCGGAGGCGTTGGACCGCCCCCGATCAGATTTCAGGATTCCTACATAATTAAACTGTTTCGAACAATATCAATTATTAAAACCCTAACAAATGTATAAATTTTACACCGTAAATGGGTATGGCTTAAATAGCCGTACTAAATATTTGCCATCAAAAAATAAATGGCTTACAATTTTTAAAGATCCGAATTTAAAACGTTGGCTTATGCGGATAAATCTTACTTGCTTTTTATTGTTTTTTGCTTTTTTACAAGTGTCAATAGCAGCTGATGGGCAGTTTGTTACCCTGACAAAAAAAGGCACCTCCTTAACTAAAATATTTAAAGAGATTCATAGGCAAACAGGTTATGATTTTGTCTATGAATCGACTTTACTAAAAACTGCAAAAGTGGTTGACATTCAGGCTAAGAATGAACCACTGATACAGGTTTTGAATGAGTGCTTTGAAAATCAGCCATTTACTTACTCAATTACTAAAGATAAGGCAATTATCCTGCATAAAAAGGAAGCTACAAATAGCCCGTCAAACAAACCGGTTATAGTACCGGTAAGGATATCAGGAAAAGTAGTGGACAGTAATAACATGCCTTTGCCTGGCGTAACCGTAAGAATAAAGGGCGAGAAATTAGCTACTGTAACGGACGCCAACGGTAAATTTACATTAGAAGCGCCCGATAATTCGGTATTGCTTTTTTCATTTGTAGGATTCGTTACCAAAGAGCTTCCGGCAACCCCGGGAAGCGAAATGATCATTCACCTGCAACTCAGGAAAAGTGATCTTAACGATGTGATCGTGGTAGCCTACGGTACCCAGAAAAAGATAGACCTTACAGGCGCTGTAGACCAGATAGGCCCTAAGCAATTAATAGACAGGCCCACTACTAATGTTGGCGATGCTTTGCAGGGCTTAATGGCCAATCTTAACATAACTACTAATAGTACTGGTGGCGCGCCCGATGCTTCCAAAAGTATCAATGTACGGGGTTTTACAGGGTTTAACTCAGGTAGTGGTACCGGAGGCAATCTTGGTGGCCCACTAATTTTGGTAGATGGTGTGGAAACCGATATAAACAGCTTGAACCCAAATGATATTGAAAGTGTAACCTTATTAAAAGATGCCGCCTCATCGGCACTTTACGGTTCAAGGGCGCCAAACGGGGTGTTATTAATTACTACAAAACAAGGCAAAAAAAATCAGGCCGCACAATTAACTTATTCTGATAATTTTTCATATTCCCAGCCATTAGATGTGCCGGTAATGTCTAATTCACTGGTTTTTGCAAACACTTTTAATGAGGCAAACCTTAATTCGGGTGCGGGATTATTCTTTAGCCAGGATAACATTAACAGGATCATAGCATATATGAATAATCCCAGCGGTACCCCAACTACTATTGCGCAAAGTAACGGTCAGTGGGCAAATTATGGCGGGGGAAATGCCAATAATAACTGGTTCAAAGTTTATTTAAGACAATGGTCGCCCGCCCAACAGCATAATTTCAGTGTAAGTGGAGGCAGCGACAAGATAACCTACTTTATTGGAGCGGGTACTGAAAATAAAACTGGTTTATTTAACTATTTTGACGATAGTTATAAACGCGACAACCTAAGGGCAAATGTTACTGCCGATATTAATAAGTATATCACCTTTAGTTTAAAAACATCATTTGCACAGGAAAATGATAATAGCCCTTATAATGGCGGTGCAAATACTGGCGCTAATTTTTTTCACCAGATAGCCAGGACATGGCCCATTATTCCAATATATGATCCTAATGGTGGATATGATGTATCCTCATATTTAGCTCAACTCCAGGAAGGTGGGCGTAATGTGTCCCGTAATAATCTAAGCAGCATAAGCGGAGATATTACCATTAAGCCGCTTCCGGGCTGGGATATAACCGGCCATTATAGCTATAATTACACCAGTTACAATATCAATTCC
>Ga0302306_10001373_pt1 | contig 13264 bp, 10 predicted proteins | sample III_Palsa_E3_1_FD_198761 | JGI IMG/M metagenome (GOLD analysis project Ga0302306, IMG submission 198761) | Peat permafrost microbial communities from Stordalen Mire near Abisko, Sweden - III_Palsa_E3_1 | ecosystem: Environmental > Terrestrial > Soil > Palsa > Peat permafrost | place: Sweden...
AATTGCGCGTGCGGAGTATCGGGCTGGAAGGCGCAATTTTTTGGCGGTCGGCGGCGACGGCACGTCGTACGAGATCATCAACGGGCTTTTCCCGGAGGCTCTGGCGGGTGAACGGCCCGCGCTTGGGTTCCTGCCACTAGGGACGGGAAATTCCTTTCTGCGGGACTTCACAGCTCAGGGTGTAGAGAACACGATTGACGCACTGCGCGCGAGCCGGCGTCGCGCGTGCGACGTGATTCGTTTGCGCCACAGCGCGGGCGAATTGTATTACCTGAATTTGCTGAGCCTGGGCTTCCCCGCGGAAGTAGGCGAGACGGCAAACCGGCGATTTAAACCCTGGGGCGAACTCGGATATATTTTCGCAGTTTTGCGGCATGTCATCAATTTAGATCACGGGGCGTTTCCACACCGGCTTGATGATTCGGCAGATTGGAATCGCAGCCGCAATTTGTTTTTGACCTTCAGCAACAGCAAATTTACCGGCGGGAAAATGATGATTGCGCCGAAGGCCGATCCGGCGGATGGCCTGATCGAATATGTGCGCTGGGGGCCGATCGGGCGGGCTGGATTGCTGATGACTTTACCGCGATTGTTTACCGGGACGCATATCGATCATCCTCTCGCGGCTCGCGCCGGAGTGAAGCGAGTCGAATTCCAACTCGACGGTCCGGTCAACGTGATGGTCGACGGCGAGAGTTTGCACCTGCAGTGCCAGTCGCTCGAAATCCTTCCCGCCGCGCTAGACGTCATCGTATGAGGAAGGCGTATCTCACAATTCGTTCGGCAATTCTTTGGGCGATCAGCGGCATGCACTTTGCGGTGGTATGCACCTTTCTAATTGTGCTGGCGATTTTCGTGGATCCGCGGAGGAACGATCTGCCGCAGCGGCTCTTTTTCCGGAACATCATGCGGCTGGCTGGCGCACGACTGGAGATCCACCGGGCGCCTGGATTCGACGCCGCGAAGACCAGCCTGTTTATTTGTAACCATGTAAATCTCTTCGATCCTTTTGTGATTTATTCGGCGATTCCACAGTTTCTGCGCGGCTTCGAGCTGGAATCGCACTTCAAGATTCCGGTGTATGGCTGGATGATGGAGCGTTTCGGAAACATTCCAGTGCCGGACGCGCCAAGCCGCGAAGGCTTGGAAACGATGCGCGAACGAGCCAAGGCTGCCTTCGATTCGGGAATCAGTTTGATTGCTTTTGCGGAAGGGTCGCGAACTCGCGATGGCCACGTGCAGGAATTCAAGAAGGGGATTTTTGGATTGGCGCAGAAATTCGGAATTCCGATCGTGCCGGTAAGCGTGGTTGGTTCGTACCAATTTTTCCAGACCGGCAACTGGATGCTGTTCCCCCGAAAAATTACCGTATATCTGCATGACACCATCGAAACGAAAGACATCGGACGAAGTGAGGTGGATGATTTGAGGCAGCGGGTGCAGGACATCGTGGCGAAACCAGTGGAAGACGATCTACTTCAGAATCCGGTCGAAAAGATTTAGCAGCTTTAAAAAGACTGCGAAGCTCCGGCCTCGGGGAGCGAACGCCCCGCACGAAGTTCCTGCCAGGTATAGACCACGCGGTGAACGACCGTAATCGTCGAGATCATGGCCACAACCCAAAGTACTTGTGCCATGCGGTTAAAAACCCCACCCATGATTAGCAGCACCAGACGCTCTGGCCGCTCCATAAATCCAACTTTGCACGAGGGGATTAACGATTCCGCGCGCGCGCGCGAATAGCTGACCATGAAAGAACTGGCCATGGCCACGGCGGCGAGGGCCATGTAAAACGAACGGCCGATCAGCGTGTAATGCACCACCAAGCCCATATACAGGGCGAGGTCGGCGTACCGGTCGAGCGTGGAATCGAGAAACGCGCCGAAGGCCGTGACCCGCCCGACCAGCCGCGCCACCTGACCGTCGGCCATATCCAGAAACGCGGCCAGAAACAAGACCGCCGCCGCCTGAGGAAATCGACCCATGGCGAACAACGCGGCCGCCCAGGAATTCACGGCGAGACCGAGGAAGGTGAACATATTCGGCGTGAGGCCGGTGGCAGCGAGACCCCGGACGACATGGCGCAGTAGCCAACCGCCGCCCTCGCCGATCCAGTAGGTTATCGGCTTGCTTCGTTGTTGTGGATCACTTTCCATCACGGAAAATCATACTCCTAAACTTGAGATCTGGGACGTCGGTACCGTTCGTTAACGGGCCAACGCGAGCATCTCCGGAACTTTTCCGGAGTAACGCAGTTTCGGCTCGGTCAGCGCCTGAACCTCTTCTGGAGTGAACCCAGGCGCGACTTCGCGCAGTTGCAAACCGTCGGGCGTAACATCAATCACGGCCAAATCGGTGACGATGGTGTCCACACATTCCACGGCGGTCAACGGGTAGTCGCAGCGCTTGACGATTTTGCGCGCGCCATCCTTCGAAGTGTGCTCCATGGTGACGATCAGCCGGCGAGCACCCACCGCGATATCCATGGCGCCGCCTATGCCGCCGGCACCCTTGGCACCGGGGACGCGCCAGTTCGCCAGATCGCCTATCTCCGAAACTTGCAGGCCGCCAAGCATGCAAACATCGAGATGGCCGCCGCGGGTCATGACGTGGGCGGCTTCTTGAGCGAAAAATGACGCGCCGGGAATCAACGTGACCGGAACCTTCATGGCGTCGACCAGATCGAAGTCTTCTTCGCCTTTCTTCGCGCGCGGGCCCATGCCCAGAATTCCGTTCTCGCTGTGGAAGTAAATGGTGATGCCCTTGGGAACGTAGGCCGCCGTCAGATTCGGAATTCCCCAGCCGAGGTTCACGCAGGCACCGTCGGGCAGTTCCAATGCTGCGCGCTGCGCGATTTGCTCGCGGGTGAGCCTGGGTTTAGACATAGCGAAGTCCCTTCACGACGACGATGCGGTGGACAAAAATAAACGGCGTGACGATCGTTTCGGGATCAAGCGAACCTACTTCCACGATTTCCTCAACTTCGACCAGGGTCGTCTTTGCGGCCGTGGCCATAACTGGATTGAAATTGCGCGCGCCTTTGCGAAACACCAGATTTCCCAACGCGTCAGCGCGATGCGCTTTGATGAAGGCATAATCCGCGCCGATGGATTCCTCGAGAATATGGCGTTTACCACGAATCACTCGTTCCTCTTTGCCTTTGGCGACGTCGGTGCCGACACCAACCGGCGAGAAAAACGCGGGGATGCCCGCACCGTGGGCACGCATTCGTTCGCAAAGTATTCCTTGTGGCACCAGCTCCAGTTCAACTTCCCCTTTGTCGAATTGCTCCTGAAAGTAGGTAGCTCCCGGGCCGGGAAAGGCGGCGGTAACCCGTCGAATCTGGCGATTTTTAAATAAAATACCCAGCTCGCCATCGCCGGTGCCGCAGTTGTTGCTGATTACGCTGAGGTTCTTTGCGCCCTTCCGCGCCAACCCTTGGATCAGATTATTCGGAAAGCCCGCACCACCAAAACCGCCAAACATGATCGACGCGCCGTCTCGAATATCGGCGACGATCTCGTCAACGCTGGAGAAGATTTTGCTTTTGCGTGTCATAGATAATTGCAAAGTGGATCGTGCGGGCGTTTAGATGGGCGCAATGACAAAACGCAGAGGAGACTCATTTACCTAGAGATTTTAACACGAGGGGCGTTTGGCCGAATCGGAGTAGTGAGCAATCGCAGTCCGCCGTAGCGGAAGATATCTGCGGAATCAAGTTAACGGGCTACATCAACGAGGTAGGCAGGGTATCCGGATAAGTCCCAGCGCCGTGAGCGCTCCCTGCTGGAGTGCCCAACCGTAGAATCTTTTTGGAAATCTTGAGCAGCAAACCAAACGGGCCCCACATGGTTTCGCGAAGCACGGCGGCCTTGCGGATGGTCTCGGTTACACGCCAAGTGCATACGGTGCCGGCCGGAAAGAAGGCGAGTTCTCCCGGGCCGATGCGACGTTCGATGCCATCTTGACCGGTGATGAAGGCCTCGCCCGAGATGATCACGACGGTTTCATCCTGGCTGTAGCGCCATTGGAATTGGCCGGGGGTGCAATCCCAGACGATAACATTCGAGGTGTTGTCACGGCTGGTCGCCAGCTTGTTACTGCGGGCGGTGGGGTCACCGCTGATGATCCACTCGGGCCGAATCGGTTCAGGGCGCAACTCCACATGCTGCGGTTTGACCATCAAAATTGGCTTAGCCATTTTCCTCAATTCGACATCCCGCAGCCGAAGCGAATTTCTTCAAGAAATGCGCCGATGCGACGGAATACTTCGCGATCAGTTAAGAACAAACCGAGTCGGACTCCCCGAAAAGGCGGTTCCTTTTAGACACAGACTACAGTCTGGTGGAATTCGCTGGACACTTCCCCACCCGCACCTGTGGCCCGTCCCTCGGCCGATGCCCGATTCACAACCCAATAATGTGGGTAGCAGGCGGTCGAAGCGATGGACCGCTCGATTCATTTTTTGATAGGACTAAAGTACTAGGTCATCTTGGCGTTCTGAAAACGGGGCTCTAGTAGAGGGATGCCGGAAGGCTTTCGGGCTCGGCGAAGGTGCGGCAAAGTCAAGTTTCGCGCGTGATAGAATACGCCGGTGAGCGTTCGCACGCAGTATGACCGTTGGCACGAAGAACGTACCGGGCCAGCGCAACATCAGGAAGATTCACCGTGGCACCGGATCGTTCGTGAGTACCTTCCGGCTGTTCAGGACAAACGAATTCTGGAGATTGCCTGCGGGCGCGGAGGATTCACCAGGGATCTGGCCGCTTCGGGCGCTCGCGCGGTTGGTGCGGATTTTTCATACTCTGCTTTGAAAATCGCGCAGAAAGGGGTTACGTCCGCGTCGCTGGCTCAAGCCGACGCAACGAAACTGCCGTTTCTGGCCGAGTCTTTTGACATCGTAGTCTCTTGCGAAACGATTGAGCATCTTCCCGATCCGTTATCTGGGCTCTCGGAGATGGCCAGAGTATGCCGTCCGGGCGGGTTGCTCTATCTGACCACACCCAATTACTTCAATTTGATGGGGCTGTATCGAGTTTATGACTCGGTCCTGGGGCGCCCACAACGCTCGGAAGAATCGCAGCCGTACGACACAGTTTGGAATTTCCCTGAGGTCCGACGCCTGGTGCGAAGGGCGGGGTGGGAGATTTTGCGTACCGACGGGACTGTGCATCAGGTTCCGTTTCCAGGACGGGCGCCGATCACGCTGAAAATTGCCGAAGGAAGTCGGCGACTGCGCCGCAGTCTCGCCATTTTCGCACTTCATCAGTTCGTCATGGCTCGGAAACCCTGACCACATTTGACCGGCGCGCAAACAACAATTGGTGCCCGGGGTGGGGGTCGAACCCACATGCCCCGTGAGGGACAGCAGATTTTAAGTCTGCCGCGTATGCCATTCCGCCACCCGGGCGTCCCGCGGAAAACACCAGAAAGGTTAGCATGAGGCTTGGCTGGAAGGCACGCGCTCGGCTGAGAGAAATTCGCACTGGCGGGCAGGCAACATTGCCACGGTGGTGATAGGCTGGGCCGCGGTAACCCTGGAGGCGAGGCGCGCCATGCGCAAACCGATTGTAGTGGTGGGCAGCATCAATCTGGATTTGGTCGCGACCGCCGATCATGTGCCCTTACCCGGCGAGACGCTGACCGGCAAGTCGTTCAATACCTTTCACGGTGGCAAGGGAGCGAACCAGGCGGTGGGCGTAGGGCGACTAGGATTTCCCGTCAGCATGGTTGCAAAGGTGGGGGACGACGCGTTTGGAACGGAATTGAAGGCGTCGCTGCGAAAGGCGAAAGTCGATGTGAAGGCGGTCAAGACGGTCACCGGTTCTTCCGGCGTCGCACTCATCAATATTGGTAGCGACGGGCAAAATAGTATTGTGGTCGTTCCGGGTGCCAACGGAAAATTGCTGCCGAAGGATATTTCGGCAAATTCTGGGCTATTGCGAAAAGCGGGGATGATCCTGGCTCAGCTGGAGATTCCCTTGATTACGCTGGAGACGCTGGCGGTATTTGCGCATCGCAACAAGATTCCGTTGATGCTGGATCCAGCGCCAGCGCGGGAATTGCCCGGGGGAGTGTTGCAGGCGGTGAGCTGGATCACCCCGAATGAAAGTGAAGCACGCATCTTGTGCGGGCTGGCGCCGAACGAGGCGGTAACTCCGGGGACAGCAGCGCGCTGCGCCGATCTGCTGTTGGCCCGGGGACCGAAGAATGTCGTGATCAAAATGGGTGCGCAGGGCGCTTATATTGCCGCAGCCGACGGCACGCGCCAGATGGTCCCGTCATTTACAGTGAAAGCGGTGGATACTACGGCGGCCGGCGACGCGTTCAACGCCGGTTTTGCGGTGAGTCTACTGCGTGGCAAAGAGCCGCGCGAGGCGGCGCGGTATGCATCCGCGGTGGCTGCCATTTCGGTAACCAGAAATGGCGCGCAGCCTTCGATGCCGTCCGCCCGCGATGTGGAGCGATTTTTGAAATCACAGGAATCGTGACAGGCCGCCAAGATCTGCGCATCCGCTAGCTGGCGAGTTGGCCGGGCAGCGGCTTTTCCTGGAGGCAGTACAAGACCAGTTCCACCCGCGTCGAAACCCCGAGCTTGTCGAATATCTTGAACAAATAATTTCGGACGACTGCCTGCTGGCGCGGGGTTGGAAATCGGGCGTAGTGGCGCTTGCCAGCTACGCGGCTACTCTGTTTTTGGCTGCGATAGGACTGACGACGGTGGGAAGGCGGGGCGCAATGTTGACTGCTTTTCTCATCGCCGGTGCAATTGCAGCGACGCTCGCGGGAATCGATCGATTCCGTGCCCGATCGCCGGGCAAGCAGCGGAGCAACGCGCACGCCGGAGGCGAATTTCTCGCGTCGAAATGAGTCGAACGGCCGAGCTTTATGCCTAAGAAGTAGACGACGTTGAAATCGTGCGCGTCGTTCGGCGATTTCGTTCCTTCGACGTGGAAGCTTTCAACACGCTGCCAAGTTGCACCAGCAACTTCCGCAGTTTGGCCCGCTCTTCGAGCTCCATATCCACTACTTCGAAGGCTCTGGCTTGGGTATTTGCGTCGCGTACGATGGCCTGAACCTTTACCGGCTTTTGCGAGGTGGTCAGGCGCAGGGTAACGATGCTTCCCGGATGCAGACTTTGCTCCGAGAAGGCCACGCCGCCGCCCAGCGCGAGTTCGGGAATATCGAGCTGGCAGTTTTCCTTCAGGTTTGTCGTGGTCGCGGTTACGTGCTGCTCGAGGCGCAGGCGCGGATAGCGGCGCTGCCGGATAGCCGGCGATTCTGGATCGGCTTCGAGCGGCTCGATGGAGAACTCGGCGACGCTCAAACCGCTGCGCGGAACGAAATGCCGCACCCATTCCGGATCAATCTTGATCATGGATTGCGAAGCTACGAGACGGAGCTCGCTGGGACTGGCCCACCGAAACGCGCGGCGGCCTTCCGCGATTTTACGCAAAATCGACTCGGCGCCGGCGGTACGCAGGCGGCCCAGAGCTTCAATGGCTTTGAGCCTCAGGTAGTCCGTGCCATCCTTCGGCAGATCGCCTTCGGCGAGCCGCAGCAGGCGCATATCCGCATCCTGCTCGCCGCTCATTCCGATTTCGTCAACGGCGAGCGGACGCACCAGAGGATCAAGGGCATCGAAAATCTGCAGGAGCAAGTGTCCGCGATCCGCGGAGCCGCTGCCGGAGATCTGGCGGACGACGCGGTCGTGGGCCGAACGCTTCCACTCCGCCATGCGGCCGGGAAGGATTTGCTCGACCGATTCCGCATCAACGCGTACCAGGAGCCCCAGCGCCTGGATGGCTTCATTGGGTCCGCCGGAGCGAAGCTGCTCGCGCAAATGATCCACCGCTTCGGGGCCCAGCGAGTTCATGACTCCGAGGAGCAGGTCGCAGTCCTCGCGGAAGCCGGAGCGGCTGAAGCGACCGGCGACGTGTTGAGACGCAATCAGCGGCATTCTACGCAATAAATCGGTAAGCCCCGATGGCACGCTGCCTTTTCTGAGGGCTTCTTCCAGGAACTCCGGCAAGCGGTCTTCGATTCCGATGCGCGGGCGAAGATTCTTGCCCACGCCCGGGCGCTCGGTTTCCACATAATCGACGAGTTCCACGGCGCGCTGGATCGCAGGATAAGAGCGTTTGTCGGTGGCTTCCTGCGAAAGGCGCACGAAAGCGGCACCGACCAGGCTCTGTAATTCCGAATCTTGTTCCTCGGCCAGCTGTACACCGACCAAGCGAATGGTGCTCAGCAAAAGGCGTTCGTCACATTTCGCAAAGGTGGCCGCGAGTTCAGCTAGCCCGGTTGCAGTCTGCCGACGGGTCGCGGTTGATTTATTGGTGATGCAATTCGCATAGTTGGTCAGAATTCTTTCGGCTTCGTCATTCTTGCCGGCAGCCATCAACTGCTCGATATATTCGCGTACCTGAACGGCCGGGACGCACCAGGCTTCCGCTGACTCCAGCACGCCTTTACGTTTTTCTTCGGGGATCTGCGACCAGAACTGCTGGGCCAGCATATCCACATGCGATTGCACGTTGATGCCGTGGCGCGCCATTTTTTCTTCGTATACGCCGAGGATCTTGCGCAGACCGTCGAGTTCCGTGCTCATTTCGTCCAGAACCTGGCGGACCGCGTTCACTTCGATGTCGCCATGCTCGTAGCTTTCCATCGCAAAACGAATGGCGATGTGCTCGGCCAACTTCAAGAGCATGGGTTTGTCTGCAACTTCCGACGGCGCTTGAGACGCCAAAGCCGACAAGGCCTGGCTGACCGTAAAGCGGGCGCGACGCGGAAGAGTAGAAAGCCGCGATTGAAAGGCCGCTGCTTCAAGTTTGTCCTTGGGAGACTCAGTGGTCCTGGCAATCTGCCCCAGCATTTGCAAAATACCTTTGAGTTCGTCTTCGTGAATCGACATCAGTCCGGTTTCGACCGCCATGGAACCGGCGCCACTACGAGCATCGCGGCTGCCGCGAATCGCTGCGGTCGCATTGCCCCAGCGGCCAGCTGAGCCAGTGCCGGAATCGGCACCGAGACCTGCAGGATCGTTCCACACTCGAGCGCTGGAGCCGCCGGGACCACGTTTGCCGGAATCTTGAGGTGCGCCGGAACCACCGCGAGTTCCCTCTCCGAGCGGCACGCCCGGAGCGTAGCCCAGACCGCGTCCGCCGCCGTTCGCGCCGCGATTGCCGCGACCGGTTGGTACTCCGTTGCCGCCTTCGCCGCCTTCTTCCGCAAATTCACCGCCTACCGCTACACCTGAAATCGAATTGCCGCCTTTTGACTTCTTGCCACCTTTACCTCGCCGCCCTTGCGATGCGTTCGCGTCATCATTCTTGTTGAACCAGAAACCCGCCGCGTCCGGTGCAAGGGGCGCGCCCCCTTCCGTTCCCTCGCCGATAATGTTCCAAGTGCTCGGAGCCGAGCCGCCACCCGAGCCTGAGCTCGAACCTGATGCGGCGCCAATGTCGTCGCCGCCCGCAAATCCAGCACCAGGTCCCTGTGCGAGATTCGCTGAGCCTTCCACGTACACCGGATTCCCGCCGCCGCCGTTAGATGGAAAGTCGCGAATTACTTCCGCGTTTTCCATCTCATATACCGTTTGGCCTGTATCTGCATCGCCAGAGCCGTAACCACGCACTCCGTTTCCGCCTTGACCACCACCATTGGCGTACCCAAATCCACCACCGCCCGGACCGAATCCCTCGCCGCCGTTACCGTTGCCGCCGCTACCGGATCCATCTCCCGATCCGCCCGAACCTTCGCCATTCCCGCCGCTGCCGTCGCCAGCGCCGCGGCCACGATTTCCCTTCTTGCCTTCCGCCGCCATGATCAGTTGCAGCAATTTCTCCGGATCACTGAAAAGCTCGTCCGTTTTCTCCTGACTCATGCCCACGGTGTGTGCCGCGATTTGCTGCGCGACAGTCGAGCGAGCAACCGCTGAATCCGCGGGCACAAAGCACACTTCGTTCACATGGATGTGCGGGTCGCCTTGGAGGGCTGCTTTCAACTGTTCGGCCAGCTGGGTTGGCTTGGTGCCGGTTCCAGTGGGAAATCCGCGAACAAAACGCGCTAGACTGGCCTGGGTTACCTGGGGAGCAAAGTGAATGCTGGCAATTCCCGCAGCGGAAAGCATTTGAGCAAATCCGCGCTCGGCGGCGGCGGATTCGAGGGGTGTACCATCCAGGAGCAGTTGGTCTCCGGACACAGCGAGCAATACCCCTGCTTCGTTTTCTGTGCCGGAACCGAGCGCGGTATGCAGCTCTTGCCACGCGGTGGCATATTGTTTGGCGGTGCGCGGATGACCAAAGTCGTACATTCGCGCAAACTTGAGGAGGATGTTTAGACTGCGCACGAATGCGCGGGCCGCAGCTGGCCGAGTATTGGCGTTCATAAAATTGTATGGGGCTGGAGCCCCGCCTCTGGATGCAAATATGAGGTTTAGGCGCGGCGCGGGCAATGGTACAGGTGCGCTACTTAGTACTACCCCCCGGTTTGGGGTGTTGCTGGGCGGAAGGTTCTAGGACGAATTAGGGGCGGAAACGCTTCTGCAGCCAGGCTTCCAACTCGTTGACCCGCCCGAGGATAGTGAGCGCGCCGAGTCGTTTTAATGTGGCGCCACGCTGGCGCCGCTCTTCGCCGTCGCGCGGTAAAACTCCGATAAAAGGCACCTTGGCGGCTTTTGCGGCCAAAGCGTCGTCGACCGTATCGCCCAAATATAGAGCGGTAGAGGGATCGCGGCCGGCCAGTATTTTGAGCAGGCCATCCGGAGCCGGTTTGGGACGCTTGGCCCGTTCGACTGTCATGATTTCGCTGAAGAGCTTCCGGACCTTGTTGCGATCGAGGGTGTAATCCATCTCGCGGTAGTAGCGGCCGGTGAAAATCGCTAGTTCTGATCGGCGGCCCAGCCTTCGGAGAGCAGCCGGAGACAAGAGCCAGCGTTCGCCGAGGACGAAGCCGTTGCCATTTTTTCCCCAGTAGAGTTGCTGAAACTTTCTTTTGATTTGTTTGAAGTCAACGTTGAAACCGAGTTCCTGCACCCAGGTGGTGCAGAGTATCCAATCGTCATTGAACCCGGGGCGATTTTTCCAGGAATGGAACTCGCGCACGGTGACTGGTTTTTTGGTGAAGAACCGTACGGTTTCAATCGCGGTGCGATGAAACGATTGGCGCGTGTCAACCAGGACGCCGTCCACGTCGAAAACGATGATAGCGGGATAAGCTGATTTAGAAGCCGCGCGGGAGCGAGTGTTTTTGTTTTTCGTTTTTGGCCGGCGGTTGCGGGAATTAGGAATTGGAGTTGCCCGATTCTTCATCGTCCGGATCTTCCAGGGAATGTTTGGACGGGTCCGGTTCGGTCTCGGTCGCGTCTTCGGTTTCCACGCCGGAATTCAGCGAATCGGAGGACCAGCCTTCGCCCGCGACGGGATCTGGAAGTCCGACACCAGCGATGGATTCCGCAACCGGTTTGACATCCGCAACCGGAGAAATCGCCACGGCGGCCGCTGCTTTCGGAGTCGCTGCCGCGACTGGCGGGGCGCTGGCTGCGGCAGCCGCTTCCGCGGCCCTCAATGTTTCCAGCCGCACCTGCAAAACTTCGGCGAGCAGCTCCACGATTTTTTTCGCGCCCGCGCCGGCGGGATCCTTGGCCGGGTTGTAGGCTGTGATTTCAATAGCAGCGAGATTTTTCTGTTGGGCGAAAACCAGTAAAGCCTGACGAACGTCATCGAACGACAACCCGTTCGCGCTGGGGTAATTTGTAGCGGCGAAATCTGAAATTACGTCGACGTCAAGGTGCAAAACAAGTTCGTTGCCGCTGCCACGAATGCGCTCGACCGCGAGCTTGGCGCTGTCGGTTGGGCCGTGACGCTTTACATCTGCCACTAGATAGCGACGCAGCGGCGAAGTCGCCAGCACCGTTTCTTCGGGCGGGTCGAGCCGCGAGACGCCGAACAGTGCGAGATCGGGCTCCCGCACCAGAAAAGGCTCACTCCAAAAACGAACCAGCTCGGGCGCGCCGCGTCCAGTCAAATGCGAAACCACCATGCCGTCGAGGCAGCCCGAGGGAGTGGTAGCGGGAGTGTTGAGGTCCGCATCCGCGTCCATATAAATCATGCCGACGTGGCGGAAATAACGGCGCGCACCCGCAACAGTGGCCAACGCGACCGAACAATCTCCGCTCAAAATCACCGGAAGCGCGCCGGACTTCACGGCTTGCTCCACGCGCAGTTTTAAGGTTTCGATCGATTTCAGAACGGCCGGAATATTGCGTGCGCGAGGGCTTTCGGTATCTGGTTTGAAAACTTGGGGTGGGTCGTCGCCGAGATCGACTACCTCATAGCCGACCGAACGCAAACGGTCAATCAATCCCGCGGCGCGTAATGCAGCTGGTGCGCCTTCGCTTCCGGCGGACATCGCAGCCGCGCTGGTGGGCGCTCCCAGCAAAGCAATTTTGTTTGATTGGCGGACGATTTTTACCGCCACTCAGCCGCTCCTTGGCGCAAATGCTCGTCTCCTGATGGCAATGTTCTTAACGGGCCCCTTGTCTGGCCGCCAGTTCTGGCGGCAGCGTGAAGCGAACGTCTTCCCGAATCAAATCGAGGTCCCGATGATTAGTAAAACCAAAGCTAGAAAGCCGCTGGCTGACCTGCTCGACCAGGATTTCCGGCGCCGATGCGCCAGCGGTGAGGCCCAGGGTCTTTACGCCGTCGAGCCAGGAGGCGTCGATGTCATTCGCGTCTTCGATCAGGCGGGACGCTACTCCAGCGCGAATTGCAACTTCTACGAGGCGGTTCGAATTCGAGCTATTCGCCGAGCCCACCACCAAAATCAGCTCGACCTCGTGGGTCAGAGCTTCCACCGCTTCCTGACGGTTCTGGGTGGCGTAGCAAATATCGTCCGAGGCCGGGCCGACGATCGCCGGGAATCTTTGGCGCAGCCGCGCCACGATTTCCTGGGTGTCATACAGCGAAAGCGTCGTCTGAGTCAGAAAGGCCAACTTCGCAGGATCGGGCACGACGAGCTGATCCACTTCTTCCACGTTGCCCACAATAATGGTGCGGTCCGGGGCTTCCCCAGAGGTACCGACGATTTCCTGATGATCGCGGTGTCCGATCAGAATTAAAGTGCGGCCTTCGCGCGCGAATTTCAACGCTTCCAGGTGTACTTTGGTCACCAGCGGGCAGGTCGCATCGACGACGCGCAATTGCCGCTCTTTGGCCTCTACGCGGACCTTCGGCGGCACACCATGCGCGCTGAAAACCAA
>Ga0302306_10001379_pt1 | contig 13236 bp, 17 predicted proteins | sample III_Palsa_E3_1_FD_198761 | JGI IMG/M metagenome (GOLD analysis project Ga0302306, IMG submission 198761) | Peat permafrost microbial communities from Stordalen Mire near Abisko, Sweden - III_Palsa_E3_1 | ecosystem: Environmental > Terrestrial > Soil > Palsa > Peat permafrost | place: Sweden...
ACTTTCAGAATGCAACTACAGGCAGGCGAACTGATAGATTATTCGCAGAGCCCATTTGCGAATGCTTTTAAAAACCTGTATGTATCAACAGGGCTGGGGTATATTGTAAACAAGGTAACGGCCAACAGATATTCCCTACTGATACCCGACTTTTATACGCCGGGTGAGGATAACAGTACCGAGCTTTTTGTACCCTTTAGAATAGGCTATGAATTTAAGCTGTTTAATCAACTTAACGAACCATCGGTAAAAATAGACCTGGCCTATCAGTACAACCTCGTGCTGGGCGATGAACTGGACGGTTACGCGGCGGGCAAATCAAACGATAAATTTACCCAGATATGCCTCGGTATAAAATTCGCGATAGGCGGGGGCGTAACATCTTACCGTAAACAGATATATTATTAGTGATTAGAGGTTAGTAGCTTCGGTTGTTGATGCTTTTGCGGGGTTGTCGCTCCGTGGTAACAATAGCCTATTTCTGCGCGTATTTTCCTGTATATTTTCTTTCCAAAAATAAATTTACATAAACCTGCACACATTTAACCTTTGGCAGGGTTTTAGTACATTTACACCTATAAACTAAAACCCATGAGTAATAAAGATACCGACCCCGTTTTTGACGATGATAGCGTTGACAGGGACAGAACACTTAAAGATGAGTTAGGCGAAACAATTGACAAAGAGCAATTGAAGTTTAACGCCGATGACAACAGCTATGAGTATGATGTGAAAAGCGACGACCCGGATTACGATCATCCCGACCCGTATAAAACTACGGCGAAAAACGGCGAGGATATGAACTCCACCTATGATGAGGCAAACCCTTATGATACTGCGGATGAATATATCCCAAATGAATCGCTGGAAACTGATGTTGACCAGTTAGGTATGCACATTAGCGATGGTGAAATTGTGGAGCTTGACCCTATTGATGAAGTATTATCGCGCACACCCGAAGATAATCGCGACGACCTGGATGAGGAAGGCTATCCGAAAAATGACAGGAAGTAAAAAAATAAAAAAAGAGCCGGGTTTGCTTTGCAGCCTATCTCTTTTTTATTTGGTAAAGGTTAATTTGTATTCGGCTTGAAAAGAGTAGCCCCCCGCGCTTGTTACCTGCGGATCAAGTACCAGCCACGTCATGGATGTTGCCGTTAAACTAAGTATTTGCACCTTTATAGGGCCGCCACTATCGAAAACAGGATCGGTAGATAAGGTGATATAATTATTACTACCCGAAGTGGATGACGTGTAAGTTATCGAATCCGTTTGGCCGGATGCTGTTATAACACCGGTTTTTGTTGCGTCGTTTAAATTTATACTGTCAAAAGAGTTTTGCGCATCGGCGGTGGGGCTAAATTTAGAAGTACCAGCAATAATTGATCCGGCATAACTATATTGCGTTTCCCATGTACCTGTTAGGCCTGTATTGCTGGTACCCGTTCCTGTGCCCGTACCTGTGCCGGTTCCCGTTCCTGTTCCTGTTCCTGTTCCTGTTCCCGTTCCTGTACCCGTTCCAGTACCAGTACCAGTACCAGTTCCAGTTTTAACACCTGTAGAATCGTTGCCACCGGCAGGTGGATATTGCTGTACATAGCCTGGATCGCCGGGCAGTATGGGTTTATCTAATTTGCAGGAATATATGGCAATGCTTGCCGTAGCAAAAGCACAAAGCAGGAGTAAATATTTTCTCATCGATCAATCTTTTCTTAAAATATCCGACAGTAAAAATATGACAAATATTTTAAATAGCAAATGCGCCGTTTACATAATGTGTTGTTTATTAGACTTGTAATAACACGATTTGCAGCCAGAAAATACAAATAGCGGCACGATCATTTCCGATCATGCCGCTATTTGTATTTTAAAGTTCAACAGTTATTTACTCTTTGGTAAATGTTACTTCGTAACCCGTATAAACAGTGGTGTTGCCCATTGGGAAGGTCGCGGGGTCATCGGCCATCCATTGCATCGAGCCGGAGCTAAGGCTGGTAACCTCGATCTGGTAGTTCACGCTGCGCGGAAATATGTCATGATTGAGCGTGATGTATGTTTTATTGTTTTGCGAGGTTAGCTGGTAAGTAAAATTTACAGATGAATCGGGGTAAAAGGTCACTATCGCGGTTTTGGTGCTATCGTTAAGGATAACGCGCTTAAACAATGCCGGGTATTTTTTAGTACTGGCAAAAGGGGTATCGGTTTGGGCGTCAAAATCTTCTGAATAATCAGACAATAGGTAATAGGTGCCCGTTAAATCAGGGTTATTTATTACTGATGTAGTGCCGGTTTCGGTATTTGTACCGGTACTTTTACCTATTTGTGTATTGGGGTATATCGGTTTATCGAGTTTGCACGAATAAATTGTAATGGCAATAAAGGCGGCGGCTGTAAGGCGTAATATATATATTTTCATTTTTAAGCTATCTTATGTTACAGCACACAAACTATAACCATGCCATCGCCTAAGCAGGTTAATGTTTTGTTGTAAATAGAGCTTGCAGGAATATTGTATTAACTATTAGTCAAAATCAAGGTTAAATCGCTTTCTTAATTCAATCAGTTGGGGGTTTTTTGCAGCCATGTGCTGGAATTTTTCCTGATTTGTATACGGTTTTTTTACAGTAACCTGCTCATCAACCCTCGAGTTTAGCTCAATGCTGAAGTTTTTAAGGCTGCTGCGCAAGTAATTAAGTATGTAGGGCCGCTCGTTTCTGAACACGTTTTCCTGCACTTTGCTGCCTATTACTATTTCAAATTCGTTAGGGCGCAGCATAACCGGCGCGTTGCCGTTAAAAACGCTTAGTACATTGTGTTTGCCCTCGGTTTTTAATTTAGCGGCATAGGCATGCCAGTGTTTTGAAAAGTCGTCGGGGCTAAAGCTTTCCTGGTCATCGCCTTTAAGGTAGGGGTCTTCTTCTTCCTCAACCATCATGTCGGCACCTTTGCCAATATCTTTAAGCGAAGGTATTTTTACCGATGTAGCGCTGGCATGTAAATTAGGGATAAAAACCTTTGGCTTTTCGGCAGGGGGAATATCACGGCCATTTTTTACCGGTTCGGTTACCGGGGCCGGTGCTTTACTGTAAGGTGCCGGCGTATCTCTTAAAACAGGCACCTCATCAATTCGCGTTTCTGCTTTAGGGGCGCTTATTGCCGGGGTATCAGGTTTTTTTTTTAATTGCTCCTGCTGGGGCATTGCGTTTAGCGGCGAAGCGGCCAGGTTAAACACCGAGGTGAGGTGGCACATTTTGAGCAGTGCCAGCTCCACCTGCAAACGCTGGTTTTTACTGAGCTTATAGCTCAGATCGCACTGATTGGCAATATTCATGGCCGATAGCAGGAACGATACGGATGCCGCCTGCGATTGCTGCAAATATTTGTTCCGGATGCCTTCGCTTACTTCTAATAATTTCAAGGTTTTCGCATCCTTGCCCACCAGCAGGTTGCGGAAATGCTCCGATAGGCCCGATATAAAATGCGCGCCATCAAAGCCCTTATTCAATATCTCATCAAACAAGATCAGTGTATTGGCGCTGTCTTCGCGCAGCAGGCTATCGGTTATATTAAAATAATAATCGTAATCAAGTATGTTCAGGTTATCAATAACCGCGCGGTAGGTAACGCTGCCGCCCGAGAAGCTCACGATCTGATCGAACATGGACAGGGCATCCCTTAAACCGCCATCGGCTTTTTGGCTGATGATGTGCAGGCCGTCGGGCTCATAGCTGATGCCTTCCTTTTGCGCTATGGATGCCAGGTGATGCGCCATATCATCAACCCTGATGCGGTTAAAATCGAAGATCTGGCAGCGCGAGAGGATGGTGGGCAGTATCTTATGCTTCTCGGTAGTAGCTAATATAAAAATGGCATAGTGAGGTGGTTCTTCCAGCGTTTTCAGGAAGGCGTTGAAAGCCGCCTGCGATAGCATGTGTACCTCATCAATAATATAAACCTTGTAGCGTACGGCTTGGGGCGGTATGCGCACCTGCTCAATGAGGCTGCGAATATCATCGACCGAATTGTTGGAGGCGGCATCCAACTCATGTACATTAAAGGAATTGCCATTTAAAAACGACCGGCACGAATCACAAACGCCGCAAGCCTCGCCATTGGGCTGCAAATTAAGGCAGTTGATGGTTTTTGCCAGTATGCGCGCGCAGGTGGTTTTGCCCACACCCCGTGGCCCGCAGAATAAAAATGCCTGCGCCAGCTGATTATTTTTAATAGCGTTTTTTAGCGTATTAGTTATATGCTGCTGACCTACAACACTTTCAAAAGTAGCCGGGCGGTATTTGCGTGCCGAAACAATAAAATTCTCCACAGGTATAAAGATAATGAGAATATATTTGAGTTAAAATAGGCTTGGCAGAATGTTGAAAAATGAATAAGCGGGTATAAGCACCGTTTGCTTTGTTAAATTAATATGCTTATGTTTAGAGAATCTACCTCTACTAAATGAAACCTTTATTACTCTTAACATTATTGGCCACCTTGTTTTTTGTGAACGCAAAAGGGCAGGACACTACAAAAAAATCGGCACCCAGGTTTAAGCCTGAACCGCCGCTCCGCATGATCTTCCATCCCTTTACCGAAAATCCGCAGGCTTACCAACGGGAGCATCATTATCAGGATTCTATAAGGCGGGCGGCATTGCCGCCCGAAATGCATCATCCTACGCTGTATTTAGATGGAGGTTTTGGTGCGGGTCTTTTAGGGGAACATGGCGTACAGGGCAATTACAGCCTGAATTACCAATATGACAGAAGCCTGTTTACCTTTAGGGGGATTGATATAGCGGCATATAGGTATAATCCTCATCAGATCTTAAATATTTTCCCCGACCAGGTCACTAATAGCCTTGATCAGTATGCCTTTTTATACGGCTGGCGCTTCTCTAACCATCGCAATCGTGCTTATAGCTTTTCGCTTGGCGTAGCGGCGGACGACCGTACCATTTATTTTGACGGCGACAATAACCAGCGCCTGCATACCTCATCTACCTATGCAGGTTTGCCTTTTGAGGCAGATTACCAGTGGTATACACGCCGTTTTGGGGTAAGTTTCGGCCTGAAGCTTACGGGCGATGTATCGCAGCATAGCTTTTTTGGCTTTGGCGTGGATATTGGGCTGGGGTTTCACAATAGTAAATAATGGGTTGAACCACTATACAAACAAAAGATAAAACAGTATTTTTGAATAAATACCGGTACAATGCAACTGTCAGATCTTGATATAACTAAAACATATACTTATGCCGACTACTTAAAATGGGCATTTGATGAACGGCTTGAATTGATCAAAGGGGAAATCTTTAAAATGACGCCTGCGCCAAACTCTTCGCATCAGCGTGTATCGTTTACCCTTTCCAGATGGATTGGCAACTATTTGGAAAAGAAATCTTGCGAAATATTTATAGCTCCTTTTGATGTACGCCTGCCAAGATCGTCAACAAGCGATAGGGAGATTTTTACGGTAGTCCAGCCTGATATTTGCGTGATATGTGATCCGCAAAAAATAGATGATAAGGGTTGTGTTGGTGCGCCGGATATTGTAGTCGAGGTTTTATCGCCGGGAAACAACAAAAAGGAATTAAAAAATAAGTATGAGGTTTATGAAGAGGCCGGTGTGCTTGAATACTGGATCATTCACCCGCAGGAAAAAACTTTTTTAAAATATATGTTGGTTAATGGCAGTTTTCAGCCCTCACGACTGCTTACCATGGGCGATGAAGTTACCACCCCGGTTTTGCCGGGTTTTGTTTTAAGTTTAGATGAATTATTTGCCGACAGATAGAAAAGCAGCCTAACCGGAGCGTTAAATTACCTGTTTATCTCCTTCACATACAACTCATCCACCAAAATAATAATAATGGCCAGCAGCGGCACTGCCAGTATAATACCCAGCGCGCCTGATACCGTACCCATTATGAGCTGGCTGATGAGCGTTAGGGCAGGTGGCAGATTGATGATCTTTTTTTGGATAAGCGGCGTTACAATATTGGCTACAATAGTTTGCGATACGATATAGATAAGCGCCACTAAAATAGCCGTATTGGTGCTGATGGTAAGCGCCAGCAAAACGCCCGGTATCATGGCTATTAAGGAGCCGATATTGGGCACCAGTTCCAGTATGCCGGTTATTAAGCCCAATACCATAGCAACAGGTACGCCAATAATGGTAAGGGCTACGGTTATCATCACCGTTATGAGTACAATTGACACCATCATGCCCTTTAGCCAGCCTTTGAGCGAGATGCTTATGCGGTTCATGATATGTTTGCCCAGTTCTTTTTTGTTTTTGGGTACCAGCAGCAGTATACCGTTTTTATAGGCTGAAGGCCCGGCGGTAAAAAAAATACCAAGGAATAAGATGATATAAAAATCGCCCAGCACGCCGAAGCTGGTGCTGAACAGGCTTTGTACCGTGCTGTAAAGTTTATTTGAATTTTCGCCCGAAAAATTTTCCAGTATTTTTTGGCCGACCATAGTTTGGCTCATTTTTGCCCTTGCCGTACTAACGGTATGCGGCAGGCTGTTGCTTAGCTGGTTTATCTGCACCTCTATTTTGGTACCCATAAACCACAGCAGTAACCCCAATATTAAAAAAGAGGAAACAATAGATATGATCATGGCATACTTGCGGCTTAGCCGGGTTTTGCGCTGGATAATATCGCCCAGGCCATGAAAATATACCGCTATTAATGAGCCCGCCAGCACCATCAGCAATATATTGAAGGCCACCCGCAATATCAGGATTGCCACAACTAACAGGGCAACTATAGCCACGGTATGCCATACCTTTTGAATGTATGACAGCTCTCTTTTTATATTTTCGGTGGTTTCCTCGTCGTCCTTTTTCATGAATTGCCGGGTAGGTTTATATCAAACCCTTAATTCCTGGAAAGGTTGTAGGTTAAAGCAATAAAACCTCCTCTTATAAATTTGCCGGTTTCAATCTGATCGATAGTAAGGCTTTTATCAACAATACTGCCAACGCTGTAAGCGCTGTTCAGATCTTCCACATAGCGGTAGGTTAAACCGGCAGATAGCGCCACGCGGTTAAATATTTCGTTATGGGCGTTGAACATGCACGATAGGCCCGCATGAAAATTGGTGTATTGTACATTGGTTGAGAGGCTGGCACCCAGCACCAGGCCGGGATCAATTGCGTGGGTGCTGCGGTAATAAAAATGCGCCAGCGCGCCGATGGAAGGGATATAGTTATTGGAATTTTTGGCTATCTGCTTCACAGTTCCGGTGGAATCGATAAAATAGTTTTTACCCGAAAACGCCGCGCCGCCCCAATTCAGGAATACGCCGGTGCTAAAATCAATCTTAAAACGGGCAACTTTAAGGTTAATGTTAAAGCTGGTATCAACGGCGCGGCAGGGCAGCCAGTTTTTGGGCGATATATTTATGTTGAAATTTACTTCATCGGCATTGCGCGCGGTATCAACAGCGCTAAAGGTATAGTTTGCCGGGTTGGTTATCGCCTTATAATTTTGTATGATGGTGTATTTTTGCCCGCTTTGCTCAAATGTTAGTATTTTACCGTAATCATCCTTAATGGTTGAAAGTTCGCCTTTTTCGCTTTCGGTAAAGTTTTGGGTATGCTGTTTTTTGATGGAATTTTTGCAGCTATCGCAATTAAAATAAGCATCAATGGTTTTAAGGGTTTGCGTAATTTGAAAGTAGTTGCTTTCGGCGTCTTGAATATTTTGATCAATAAAGGGAGCCAGGGCGGCTATTTGCGAAACCGAGATATTTTGCAGTGCAATAGCGGCGTTATCCTGTACCTGCCGGGATGATAATCCGCAATCTTTTTGCAGCGACAACAGGAAATAATTAAAAGCAATTACCTTGTTAATGTTGTTATCGGCCGCTTCAAAGGCCATAATTTCGTTGCTGAGCTCCATTTTTGCCGAGCCGATAAGTTGGGCGCAGGATTGTTGCATATTGGATGCGCCGGTCATTTCCTCGGCCGGGCCGGGCAGTACAATTGATGATAAGCTAAGCTGGCTGGGTACGGTGGTATTATAACTTACAACGCTCCGGCTTAGCTTTACAGTGTACAAATCCTTATTGGCGTTGTTGAGGTGTATGGTAACTACATCGCCATTGTGTATAATCGGGTGGTGTTTTCTGAAGGTGTCAATCCCGGTTTTCAGGTTGTTCATGTCAAAATCGCCTTCAATATATTGGGGGCTGTGGCATGAGGCGAACAGTACGGCCATTAGTATGGCCATTAATGCAATCGGCTTAAAGTGGGCTTTCATTATTGTTGGGATGGGCTTTGGTTAGGTAAGGTTGTTATATCGGATTATTGCAGGTCGTCATCCGGCAAATGGTCGTCATCATCAGGGTCCAGCGGCAGGTCGTCATCATCCATTTCCATTTCATAATGGTCGTTTTTATCTTCGGCCATATCCTCAAAATCCTCATCTTCAATGTCCGACCAATCATCATCCTGGGGTTCGTCGTCATCATCGCCGCCGGGCAGTAAAATATTTGCAGTATAATTGGTAAGGGGATGGGCTGTTACCGCTTCATTTTCAATAAATAGCATGGTAAAAAGGTTAATGTAAATTGCTGTTTGAAAAATAATAATTTCTTGTTACATTTGCAACCCCGTAACCCCGATAGTTATCGGGGCGGTAAATAATTAAAAATCAAAGTATAATAATGCAACAGTACGAAATCGTGATCGTTCTAACCCCGTTGCTTTCAGAAGAAACTGCTAAAGAGGCTAACACCAAATATAGCAAGATCTTAACTGATGGCGGAGCCGAAATTGTCCAGGAGGATAATTGGGGTTTGAGAAAATTAGCGTACCCTATTCAAAAAAAGACTACAGGGTACTATCACTTAACTGAATTTAAGGCTCCGGGTGATTTAATTAACAAATTGGAGGTAGAGTTAAGGCGCGATGAGCGTGTTTTGCGTTTCCTGACCATTGCTTTGGATAAACATGCCATTGCTTACAACGACAAAAAACGCAGCGGTGCTTTTAACAAAAAACCAGCAGCTAAAGTGGAGGCATCAAACTAATGGCTAACGAGCAAATTAAATACGTTACCGCTCCCAAGGTGGAGGATAACCGTAAAAAATACTGCCGTTTTAAAAAGAACGGAATTAAGTATATCGATTACAAAGACGCTAACTTTTTATTAAAGTTTATTAACGATCAGGGTAAAGTATTACCTCGCCGTTTAACCGGAACTTCGTTAAAATTTCAGCGTAAAGTGGCCCAGGCTGTTAAGCGTGCGCGCCACATCGGTTTATTACCTTATGTTACAGATTCATTAAAATAAGCAGGAGGAAAAAACCATGGAAGTTATTTTAAAACAAGATGTAAAAAACCTGGGTGATAAAGACGACGTTGTAAACGTTAAACCAGGTTATGGCCGTAACTACCTTTTACCAAAAGGCTACGCCATACTGGCCACTGTAAGTGCCCGCAAAGTTTTAGCTGAAAACCTTAAACAGGCCCAGTTTAAACAAGAAAAAATACGCAAGGATGCTGACGCGATAGCTGCCCGTTTGGAAGGTATTACACTTACCATTGGCGCTAAAGCAGGCGAAAGCGGCAAAATATTCGGAGCTATCAATACTATTCAGTTAGCTGATGCTTTGAAGAAGGAAGGCTTTGATGTCGACCGTCGCCGTATCACTTTTGATAGCGAACCTAAATTTGTTGGTGATTACACCGCGAATGTTAACCTGCACAAAGAGGTTAAGGTTAAGGTTCCTTTCTCGGTGGTTGCTGAGTAATCAGCCCCACCCAAACCCTCCCCGGAGGATAGGGCTTAAAAAAATAGAAAAGGTGTTTTGCGAAAGCAAGGCACCTTTTTTTGTTTTTGAAAATTTGCAATCTGAAAATTAGTTCATTTTTATTTACTTTGTAATAATTAAACTTTATCCACATGAAAAAAACTGTACTCTTATTAACTTTATTAATTGGTGTTGTATTTAGCAGCTATGCGCAATTTGATAATGATGCAGTGCCAAAATTAGGTGTAGGCTTTAGCTTTGGCGCGGCAATAGGTTCCAATGCCAGCGCATACCCGGTTGCGGGCGGCGTACATGCTAAGTTTGAATATCCTATTAACGATAGCCAGCTGAGCGTTATTTTTAAAGTGGGTTATACCTTTTTTGTATCGAGCGATGGTTATACTTACGAGAACGACGGTTACGACGATATTTACACCAACGGATCTGTACTTTCATTCGTACCGGTAGAAGTTGGTGCCAAATATTATGTTGCCGACCGGATTTTTTTGGAAGGTGAAGTAGGCGCTTCATTTAATTTAAGTTCGACAGATGAGAGCGGCAAACCAATATCCAGAGTGTCGCCAATTATTTCGCCGAATGTAGGTTATACCATCCCTTTTGGTTCAACCAGGGCCAGCCTCGATCTGGCTTTAGGCCTTGATGCCAGCCCGCAAAGTGGTGGTGGTTATAACCAGGTAAGCCTTAAAGCCACGTTCAATTTTGGTTTGAATTAATCACAAGCATATTTTAGAGAGAAGGAGATTCTGCAATATAAATGTGCAGAAATCCCTCTCTTGTATATCGCCGCGACTATGGCCGCCCGCTACGGTTGATGCCCTCACCAACAGCAGTGGGCGATTGTTTGAAATTCCCTTTATCATCCTAAAAGCCATTGAAAACAAACAATTGAAAATCGTATCTTGGCGATAGAAACAAAATGGCGCAAAAAAAGAAAAATAAGATTTACCGGCCCGGATTTTTTAAGCTGATCCTGCGTTTTTTAAAGCTGTTTTTCATTTTGTATTTTGGCATTACCATTTTGTGGGTGCTGCTTTACCGCTGGGTAAACCCGCCCGTTACCTTGCTGATGATAGAACGCGGTTTCGAGCGTAAATCCGACGGTAAAGACTGGAAGATAGATAAGCAATGGGTAGATTTCGATAGCATTGCCGACCCCATGAAGCGCGCCGCCGTGGCCGCCGAAGACCAGCGTTTCCTGGATCATTTCGGGTTCGATTTTAAGGCGATGGAAAAAGCCATCGACAAAAACTCCAAGAGCCATAAGTTGATAGGTGGTAGCACCATATCGCAGCAAACGGCTAAAAACGTGTTTCTTTGGCCGGGGCGTTCGTACGTACGCAAGGCTTTTGAGGCTTACTTTACCATACTGGAAGAGCTATTCTGGAGCAAAAAACGCATTATGGAGGTGTACCTGAACGAGATAGAGATGGGCGACGGCATATACGGCGTACAAGCCGCCTCGCAGGCCTATTTCCATAAAGATGCCAAGGACCTTAGCAAGAAGGAAGCTGCCGCCATAGCCTCCATTTTCCCCGACCCGCTGAAATGGTCGCCCACTAACCCAAGCGATTACGTGGCGCACCGCCAGTATTTGATATTAAAGAATATGCGGAGGCTGGGGCCATTGGACTTTTAAGTTAAATGTTTATTACTTATTTTTTATCCACAACAGCGTAAGTTGGATACCGATTAACATTCCAATCCCAAAATCCATATTCACTAATCCATTTCCGTTTAATTGATGATCTCTGATCGCAGTACTTATTATAGTAGCGATACCATTTGCTACGAAAATATAAGCCGCGAATTGGATAAAAGGCAATGGCTTGCGCCGTGTTAGCAGATTATCGTTCCAGTTCGGTTTTATAATTTCCCTTTTCTTGAAAATCAAACTTAAACCAACAAGAAACGGTATCATTAATGATCCAAATATAACTACCATCACCGGGAACACATAGCCCTGATTTAAAGGGCTCTTTTCTGGCCTTATTACACCTGAAAGTGCAGCCAATATTACTATACCAGTTTTTATTTTGCCAGTTAGATTCATCAGCATAAAAGTAACGGATAATTAACCATCGGCAACGAGTAAAACTTATAATTTACCTGCGCAATCCAATAATCAACCTAATCAGCGGTTCAGGCTTACTTATACTTCCACATCCTGCTCTTACCCTCTGTTAACCACTCTATCGTAGTTTCCAGGCGCTTTTCGCGGGTGGCACCGGTTTTGGCATCTAATAGCCATTCTATGTATTCCTTCCGGTGCGAATAGCTGAAACCATTAAATATCTTTTTGGCTTCGGGGTGTTCGCTTAGTGCCGCTTCCAGGTAATCCGGTACAAGCAGCTCCTTTCTTTCGACGGGTGCTTTTTTAACGACGGGTACCTTTTCGCCGCTTTCGTTCAATTGTATGGCCTGCAGTAAGAATTTGGTCAGAATATCATCCGAGGGCAGATCGGCCAGGCTGTTGATACGGCCAAAGCTGCCGGCAGACGATTCTTCGCCCGGGTTAAGCAAATGGCCGGGGTCATTCAGGCGGCTCGCTTTCCAAAAGCCAAAGGCGCAATGCTGTTTAAAGGCCGCCATTTGGCAAAGCGGGCCCTTATACTCAAAAAATGGCATGCTCCATTTAATGTTCTCCGTAATCAGCGGCGAGGCGGCATGCACCACCCCCCGTATATGCTCTAAAATTGGCCGGGCAAACGCTGCCGACTTCTCTATATAATCGCTTACCCGTGGATTGTACTGTTCCATAGCTAAATTGTTGTATTTATACTTTAATGGCCCTTTGGTTTATGGCTATGGCCTGCGCTATCAGGTCCATCAGCACCTCATCTTTGGGTAGGTCGGCCAGGCTGCTTATGCGGCCAAAATTACCTCTCGATTCCTTATCGTCGCCCCGTTTAAGTACGCCATGCACATCTTTCAATGCGCCAATATCCCAAAACCCGAAGGCACAATGGTGCTTAAAGGCGGCCATATAACAAACCAGGCCATTATATTCAAAAAACGGACTTCCCCACTTAATATTCTCTACAATTAAAGGCGAAACCTGGTGTACCAAAGCCCTCAGATGTGCCAAAACAGGCTGCGCGAAGGCCGCCGATCTGCCAATGTAAGCATCTACACGAGGGTCATACTGTTCCATGAATTAAAGTTAGTATTTTTTAGAAAAAGAAGGAATTCAATTTATACTTGAATGATGGTATTTGGTGTACACTAAGTACCCGTTTTGTTCTGTTTTTTGGCACATAACCAAAAATAGCGAAAAATCCAGGACCCGAACGGTACCCGAACATAACCCGAACGGTACCCGAACACCACCCGAACACCACCGAAACACCCCCGAACACGAATGTGAACACCCGAACAAGCCCGAACACTTAAACCATTGATAAACAACAAACTAACAAAAACAAGCGTTTCCGCAAGCGAACGG
>Ga0302306_10001381_pt1 | contig 13227 bp, 24 predicted proteins | sample III_Palsa_E3_1_FD_198761 | JGI IMG/M metagenome (GOLD analysis project Ga0302306, IMG submission 198761) | Peat permafrost microbial communities from Stordalen Mire near Abisko, Sweden - III_Palsa_E3_1 | ecosystem: Environmental > Terrestrial > Soil > Palsa > Peat permafrost | place: Sweden...
TTATTCTAGTCGACAAAAAAGAGAAAGATACAAAACAAATATATTATGCACGTGCATATGGTTATACTTGTAACACTTTATAACAAATCATAGTTTTATTCGTTTTAAAAAATCACATTTTTCTAAAATGAACAATGAAATCAATTTGAATGAGGAAACATATCTTAAAATGTTAACTCTGTATAAACCTAATCGAGAATATAATTTATCTCTTTTTAATATTCAACCAACTAGAATTGTGATGCCACGACAAGTAACTAGAAAGAAAAAATCGCTTATTCCTTCTTTATTGGATGAAAATAGGGATTCAAAAACAACTGACGAAGTGTCACAATGTAAAGTATGCAATGATAATCGATCCATATGTTTAATGAGACCATGTAAACATTTATGTATGTGTGTACATTGCACTCGAATTAAATTTTCCATTGATAACAAATGTATCATTTGTAGAATAAAAGTAGAAGAGATTGATGTTTTATTTCAATAATACATAAAAAGTTAAATTTACATAAATGTCATTTACACATCATGAAGAGGTTGGTGATTATGGGCACACCTTTTTGATTTTAAGCGATGAAGGATTTAATATGATATCTACGTTTACTCTTGACACTCGATTGAATAAAAATGGCAACATTTTTCTTCTTCCAAATGAAAATGCTACTATTTTTATTGACGATATACAACAATGTTACTCAATCAATGGTCATCAAAAACATTTTATTTATTTTTTTCAACATGTTTGCAACACTGCACGAGATACTTATGTGAAACCAGTGTGTTCAAAATGGTCGAATTGTTGCGAAATTGATATTCAGCAATTAAAAGAGGATTGTCACAAGGCTGAGAATGATCGCATTGACCAAAACATTGCTAAAAAACGTTTTGAAAAACATTGTAAAGATTAATTTATTGTTTCACAAAATGTCAGCAAATAAAAACTCACCTGTAACTCAAAAACGATTGTGTCCAACTGCAGTTCGAGAAATGACAGTAGAAGAATTAGTGTCACCTTTTGGATTTTCATGGGATCATGGGTGGAGGTATAGTAAAACTGTCAAAGATCCTAATTGTATCAGCGCCTTCATATACTCTAATTACTAATTGACGTGTGTATTGTGTTGTCATTTCATTAACATAATTGTCTACAACATTACAAGTAAATTTGGATTTAAGATTATCTCGTAAATATTGTGCATCTTTAACAATAATAATTGCATCCATTGTATCCTTGTCGGACTCTTTAACAATTTGATTTTTTTTCAGACATTTGTGATTTCTTTAAAAAGATTTAATTGAAATGTATTTTGATAAAATACGAATTGCCCATATAATAAATCGTATCTGACTATTTCTTCCTTTCTTTTCAGATGCACTCAACAATGCCAAGATATTACGTCTTTGATAAAGTATCCATGTTGTATGAATCTCCTTTGGATTCTTTTGAATGATATAACCAAATCCCAATGGATCTTTAATAACAACATATTCCGGAGCGTTTTCACGTCTCTGGGAGTCATATACCTATCACGTCGTAATTCATCATAATGACTATTTCTGTCGATATCTTTAGCTTTGTTACCAGGTATAGTCATTTGACGAATGTAAAGACATGATTCACAATATTTATCTTCGCAGTTTGTATAATGTTGTATTTCATCTCGAAGAGATTGATAATAAGAATTAAAAACACACTTGTTATCATCTACATTCGATATACAATGTTCTAATATCAACTTATATGCATTACTCACATGACAAAATTAAATTTTTAAACTCTTGTGACATTTAAATTGTATCGGAGTTTATCACAATTTAATAAAAATCTAATGTCTTATGAATTCTCTGTATATAGCCGCAACCCTCCTTCCGAATTCAAAAATCAAGCATTGTTAACTGTATACAATGGTGACGTAACCGATGAATGGTTATTTCACATTCAATCCTATTTTAACACAAGTTGGTGTCCCAACCTATACCCTTCAAAATACGAAGTTGAAAAAGATTGAAAGGTATATAATTCCTGTTTAATTACAAAAATTCTCAATTTCATCAATTTTGAAACAGGTTTGTTACAAGTGAGAGAAGCTGTTATTCTTAATTCGAAAGTTATGGCAATTCACAATTTTTGGAAACCTAACGATACAAATGGTTGGCTTAGTAATTGGAGCAAACAACATCACCGAACACTACTTAATGTATCAACATCCATCATCCATACAACCAATCCAGCTCAAGTTAAACAATTGGGGAGACGAGTCAAGAATTTATCGAAACGCACTCAGTTGCTCAACATCCTGAATTACTAAAACAGAAGATCGAATCATCTCCATACGATAGCATTTGGGGGATTGGCCTAAATTTACTTGGGAAAAGAGTCAGGGTAGTTAGGGAGAGCGAAAGAAAGAAGAGTATTAAAAAATTATTTATTAAACTTATCTCCTCGAAGACGAGTCGCCAATTTCATATCTTTTGGCGTAATGGTTACTCTACCTGCGTGTAGAGCACAAAGATTTGTGTCTTCAAAGAGTCCGACAAGGAAGGCTTCAGCTGCTTCTTGTAATGCCAAGATTGCGGTGCTTTGCAATCGTAACTCATCATTCAATTTTTTAACAATTTCTTTAATAATGCGTTGAAATGGGAGTTTTCGCATCAACAACTCGGTGCTTTGTTGGTACTTGCGAATTTCCTTCAAGGCATTGGTTCCGGGACGATATCGAGGTTTTTTAACATGAGTTGGAATCGATTTTCCAATGGTTTTGTTTGTTGGTTTGGTTCCCAATTGCTTGTGGGGAGCTTTTCCATTTGATTTTCGCGATGTTTCCTTTGTTCGAGCCATTTAATTTGTGAGTGAGATAGAGATAGACATGGTTTCTTCAATTTCGAATTAATTTTATCAACTTCGAATAAATTAATTAAACTTCGAATTAATTTTATTCTTCATACTTGACTTTCTTTCTAAGATCTTCTTTCGATTTATCGACTTCTACCGTAAGAGCGTTAATTACCATTTCTTCGTATTTCATTTTCGTTTGTCGAAGAATGATTTCGTTTGTTTTATCGACAATTTCAGTTTCCAAATCTCGAATTTCATTGGAGACTTCTCTACTATCCAGTTGTTTAATCTTGATTACAACTGGATGTCCAGGATGACACATACGTTGATATTGTTCCAATTTTTCCTTTTGTTTATTCGCTTCTTCTTTTGTATCAAACCACATGTGCAATTCATAGATTTTAAGTTCCGTTTGATAAAACAATCCAAACATTTTGTGAGAGTATGAGAATAATAAGATTTTATTAACTTCGAATTAATTTTTAAATACTAATCGATATCCTACTAATCGAAACATATCAACTGGAAGAACTTTCCAATAAACAGACAACAAAGCCATTAAATTGTTAACAGTTCGATCGTTCGATTTCCAACGAGAAGATTTTTCAATAGTGTAATGATCAAACCACATTACACAACCCAATTTCACAAGATGTTCACGTATATAAATAGCTCTGTTATAAAACAGAGATAAATGAAGAGCACTAAAGCCTTCGTAGTTCGTCATAAACGGATTAAGACCATGACGAATTAGCAAATCAATGATTTCAATATTAATTACATCGAATAATGGAGTGTTACCATTAACATCTTTTATATTTGGATTGGCCCCATATTCAAATAATAATTTAACGTTTTCAATATCAGTATCAGTGTTAGAAGTACATTTATGCAATACACTTCTCCCGAATATTGTATCAAATGAATTTGGATTAGCTCCCAATGGTAAATATTTTTTACAATTAGTAGTCGTTACCAATCCTCGATTGTACATCATTTGAAGTTTAGGGTTCATTTTGTGTGATTATACTGATGTGTATGATTTTATTAACTTCGAATTAATTTTATTAACTTCGGATTAATTTCTTTAATTTCGAATTAATTTTATTAACTTCGAAAATTTAAGATTTTGTTATATACATGGATTTCATTTTAAAGGAAATTTTCTTCATGAATATGGAAAAAAAAATAAGACGAAATTGGTTGTCGTTGTTAGAAAAGACTGCTCAAAAATTATTAAATGGAACCAATTAAAATTCTTCTTCCTCTTCATCATCATTCAAAAACGCTCGCATCTTTTTATGCAACAAGTGTTTCTTTTTATTGTAAATCTCTTCTTCATCTTTATTAAAACATACATCCCCTCCATACAAAACCGAAAACACCTTTTTGGTTAAGATATCCCTGTACATTTCATACTCACTTTCATCAGCATCCAATTGTTTTTGGAAACATCGCATTCGTCGCTCCTTTTTAATTGCAGCGTACTTGGCTGCACGCAATTCTTCTCGTTCTTTACTGGACGCTCCTTCGCCTTCTGACATGGAAGAAGCTGCTAAAGGATGCATTTCTTCATACTCTAAATTTGTCAATACATTGCAATTCATTTTGTGAGGTTTATAGATTTGTGAATCTTCCATTGGTTCTTCCATTTTGTGATATTGTGCGAATGGATAGAAATCATCAACTTCGAATTAATTTTATTAACTTCGAATTAATTTAATAACTTATAGAATAATAAAATTAATCCGAAGTTAATAAAATTAATTCGAAGTTAATAATTTTTATCTATTCGCACAATCTCACAAAATGATACCATTATATCGAAAGAAGGAATTATTGTATATGTTCAATCCGGACACTGGCTAATCTTTTAAACTTAATGCCAATAAAAAAACGACTTGTTGGTGTTATTCTAAACTTTTTAAAGAATAATAGATTCACTGAATCGAATTGCATTTTATTTGGGTACGTTCGATTCTGAAGAAAAAGCAAATAATGCATATATAAAAACTAGAAACGATTTGTATAAAACAAAACGTGTCAGTGGAGCTTATGAAATAAACGGAAGATGGATTAGTAGAATAACTATTAATCGAAAAACGAGTTTTGACACTAAAAAGCGAATGAAGCTTAAGAGAAAGAACTAAAATTGATTCAAAGTTAAAATAATTAACCATTCTTAAAATGGAATTGATGGCGTTGGAAACAATCATCACGAAAAAAGAGATTTAATGCATTAATCCTTCAGTCTCTTCAACCAAATTCATATGTCTATAATCGAAAGAGAATAGAGATAGACTTACACAATTCCCAACCAATGATATTCCAAACCCAACTAGAAACATGTTTTTATATCCGATTGGGTTGATTAACAATCCAAATATGACACCACTTACCAAATAGCTAATATAGGTGATCTTTTGAATCACTTGCCATAGATTAATTTCGGTGATGGGGTTGTATATTCCAATCAATGCATATTCCATTGGATAGGATATATTATACAGGGTTGATACACATCCAAGTAGGGTGTATGATAAGTTAATATTGTTTTCCAATAGAGCAAATGCTAATAAAAAGAATGTTGATAGTATTCGTACTAAAACAAACGCTAGAACTAACATTCGATCACTGAAATCTAACGCTTTTATCACCCAAACACATATGAATTGAACAATTTGTTGTACAAGACTGTATAATAAATAAGAAGCCAAGGATGCTCCAATCGAAAAGAAGAAGAGTGGAGTGAATATTAATGCTCCTTGAGCTAGACTTGTTATGAAGTCGCTTATCGAAATCATCATTGGAATTAGAGTGTCTTGTCGAGTTATTTTATCCTTTTGACGTTTACATAGACATTTATTACTATCGATTGGTAATGGTTCTACTATGAAACACAATGGAACGATAACCAACAATTGAACAATCACTCCGACAATCAACCAAGGTTGGGTTATAACTATAGACCAATCATTGACGGTTTGGATACTTTCAAAGACAATGACTAATAGGAGATAGGATGATATGGTGCCTCCGATGGCACATAAATATTGATTGAGTTCGTTACATTGAAGTGTGTCTTGTGTTGACGAGACTATGAATATGGATTGGATTGCAAATGTTAGCATTTGATATATTCCATATATGCCAGCTGATACGATAAATAGAATAACACTGTTTACAGATGATGTAACCAACACTGCAGATAGAAAGAGACTCATGGACAGGATTAGAATTGGACTTAGAGTTAGAAGAATCTTTGATATTTTACATCTACTCAATCCAAGCATTAGGATGAATAGTCCTGTTACGATTTCGACTACTCCATTTGTAGTCGAAATCAATCCAATGAATTCATTAGAAAGTCCTGTTGCATTGAATTGTTCGTTTTGAAACGCAACAGCAATACCACCAGATAGATAAGTTGCGGAAAAATAAGATATAAAGATAAAGATATAGATTGAATTTATATTTCTTGTTTTTATGTTATCCATTGTGTGAAATTACAATCACAAAAATGTCAGATTCTAAAGAATTAAAAATGTCGATCGATGATGATAGTGAAGAAGATGTTGTTAACAATAAAGAAGATACGCCAACAATCATAACTTTTGAACAGCGAGTACAAATAGTAAGTATATTCTTCGAGCTGAACTTGATAGTAATAAGAACAGAGTAGATTTAAGATATGTTAAAATGGATGAACTTGGAGAACTTTTGGTTGGACTTGGACTTCCTGAAGACGAAGTTGAATCTATTACTCGTTGGAATAGAGTTAGATTGAACACGTTAATAATTCCCATTTGGGGCAAGGGTTAGGGTTAGGGTTTCTTTTCAAAATACACAACATAAAAATGGAAAAAGATAAATCACACGAATGTTTGTATTGCCATAAGAAATTCTCGAGTAATGATTCACTTTGTAGTCATAGACGAACTCATACCGGAGTAAAACCTTATGAATGTGATATATGCCATCGTGCATTTCGATTTAAGAATAATTTAGTTAGGCATATTCTAATTCACACTGGAGATAGACCCTATAAATGTGGTTTGTGTGATAGAAGATTTAATCAAGTCAGCACTTTGTCAACTCATGCCAAATTCCACATTTCTGGACGAGATTATGAATGCACGTTATGTTTTAAAAAATTTAGAAACTCTCGCAATTTGACAGCTCATCAAAGAGTTCACACTGGAGAGAAACCACATCAATGTAGAGAGTGTTCACGAGCATTTTCTGCTCCAAGCACCCTGAAATTACACATGCTGACTCATACTGGAGATCAACCACATAAATGCAATTATTGCGATAAACAATTTTCTCAACGTTCTACTATGATAAGACATGCTAGAGGTCATGATAAAGAGATGGAAGATATTTGAATTATTTAATCTTTTTGTTGAGTTTACAAAGTTCTTTTCGTTTTTTAGCTTCTGCTCGTTCAGCATCTCGTTTTGGTTTCGTTTTCTTCAATACCAAACGATGAAGTCTCGCCTTTTCTTTGATCGATTCATGCAGTACTTTAGACTTGTTAAATTCTTTTACTTGTTTCTCCAAGTCTAAATAATAACGAGCCTTAACTTTTCGAGCCATATGAACAGTTGCATCATAGGAAGTGATTGGAAATTCCTTCAGATTGGAAATAATAAATGTTCCTTTGGGTCGAGGAAGAAGCATTTGATCAATTCGAGATTCTAAATAATACTCTGTATACGACTTTCCAGGGTTTAAATGGATAAAAATCTTTTCAACAGTGTTGATTTTTGTATCAGCTAATGTTTTAATGTTAATGTTAGTCATTGTTTGTGATGTTAGTTGACTGTTAACATGAATTATCAACTTCGAATTAATTTATTCAACCTCGAATTAATTTTATTAGGACGGGTTCGTTTTTCGTCTAATTCGAAGTTAGTAAAATTAATCCGAAGTTGAATAAATTAATTCGAAATTAAGATTTAGAGTCTATGACAATAGTAATCACAAATTATGATTAAACGAGTATTGGATAAAAGTTACATCAACAAACATAGTGTAACTATGCCGTTGGGAGTGTTGTGTAAGGAAGAGATTTCGGAATTAAAGGATAAAATGAAAGATACCATTTATGCTATTAAATTTGATGATTGTGAACTCGTATATGGTGACAATTCCGGTAGTTTTTATTGGGGTGCTACATTGGGATGTGTAAATGGAAAGTTCGTAGAAATTTTACATCCTCCTGTGTTGAAACAAGTCAACTATCCAACGTACGAGACGCATGTTGCATGTGGGAGCGTGTTACGTTTTCATAGTTGTGTGAATTTTGAAGAGGATATTGTACGAAAGAATCCAATGTTTGAAAATTCACAAAAAGTGGTATTGTTGCAAAACACAGAACATGTGTTTGCTTCTGGATTAACTTGGAATGGTGAAGGGTTGGGAAAATGGGAAAATGTTTATTGGAATTTGATTAAGTATTTATTAACATAAAACTACAAATTAAAACTCTCACAAATGTCTGTTTGGAATGATATGCAAAGTTGGATTTAAATATCCTGGTGGTGAAGCTGAATTGTGGAATCAAGTTCATTTAACAACAAAAGAATTGAAGCAATTGAAACACAAACAATTAATTGAAATATATGAAACGAATTGGTTCAACTGTTAATTTATTTTTTTCGTTTGAGACTCACAAATGAACAAATTAAAAATTACAAGACAAGCTTTTCCAATTCAATGCAGTTGTTACCGTTGTTTTGTGAAATTTACCAATGATAACCATGATAATTCACATCATATAGTTAAAATTCTAAACAATGGACATAAAGACTGTAAAATTAATTGCTTGTCGTAAATGTAAAGAACGTGATGGAAACAAAGAAGTTGGATGGATAATCAATAAAAGTGAACAATTGAACTAAAAAAGTTAAAGAATTCAATCATCAAATTTCACACAATGAATTCTGAAATTGAAAATCGAAATAAACTTCTCATTGAGTTTAGATTGAACCGATTTCATGTCAATCAGCTCAATGAGGAAATGATTGACATGAGAAACAAACTCTTAGACGCTAATATCAATCTTGGCAATAACAAACAAACCACTTTAGATACAATTAAACAATTGTTTAATAAAAGTGAACAATTGGAAGTTGAACTAAACAAGTTAAAGAGTGAATTTATGTCTATGAAACAAAGAGGTATGAAATCTGATGTTATTTAATATAAAAATGTACGAGTGAATCGAAACAATTCATACAACTGATGAATTGAAATATCATGGAATTAAAATTTAAACTTTTTCTCTGTTAAACAATCAAAAACACTTCTAATTCTCTTGGTAGTCTTTTAATTGATGTTCTACATCCTAATCTTTTAATTTCGATTGATCGTAATGCCAGCATCACTTGGATTAAAGGATATCGTGACACTATTTCTGTAACGTATGGATTATCAAATGTTGGTAATTGACCCTTTCTAATCTTTAAACCTGATCGTAACAATTGAATGACTGCTTTTGGATAGTTATAAAATTCATGTGAAATTCTAGCATTTACATCAAGACCACGCGAAATCAATAATTTCAAAACATCATCATATTGTGGAAACATGAGATAAAATATGCGAATTGTATCGACACAATCCATTCATATCAATACCCAAATCTAATAAATGATTTATCACAACCAAATTTTGAGTCTTACAAGCTGTACGCAACAATTCTCCAAACGTGTATTCCTTCTTTGAAATTTACAATTACGAACAAAGTTTTAGAATATGTTGATGCCATTCACTCGGAAATGAACCAAGCATATATAAAGTCATAAAATCAAGACATGAATTTCACAAGTCACAAATGAAACAAGCTAACACAACGACTTCCAAAGGTGAAAAAAAGCCTTCGTATGAAGAAGTTATTACAAACACCAAGTTTCAGGTTGCTCCACCAGTAAAGTTCGTTTATGACTCCGATTGGTTCATGACAGAGGAAAGACAGAAAGAATTTTACGAATTTCTCATCAGCGGAAAGGAGTTCAAGTTTATTCCAGGAGTGGATGGCATTTCAAACAAACTGCGAGAGCTTCGTCGTCGACGAGAGATGAAGTTAGTTTTTCGTCGAGAGTTTTAAATTTAAAAATCGTTATTCAATTAATTATCTAACGTTCGATATTCACTGTAGACCCGTTCTCCCAAACCATAATTGACAATATGCACAATTTCCCTAGTTCGACCGCCGTCCATGCTTGGCATTTCGAAACACTCGATTGGCATGAAACACGGTGCCAATCCACGCAACCCTGCACATATGCGAGGTGGATTTGGTATACGTGAAGGTTTGTACACCTGTATGGTCATCACCGAAGCATTTTGTGATTGGTCCGTCATTTACTCAAATAGGCAATAAAATTTAAGTTACTGCTTTTTGTGAGAAGGTGATATTGCTGAGTTTGTATATACATACCTGGCGGTAAACTTAGATGAAGATTATTAATGTTATTTAAATTTTACCATTTCAAAAACAAGACAATGTAATTCTCTTGGTAGTTTTTTGATACTTGCTCGAGAGCCTATTCTTTCTATCTCTCGACTAGACAACAATATCAAAATACTCTCTACATAACGACGCTTGAACATTTCTGCACCAATCCGTTGTTTATACTCTTCGCGGCAAAACACACGTTGTATTCGACATGTTGGATTTCCAAAGGTGTTTGGATCAAGCAAATACCCATTTATTATCAATATCCTGACATTCGAATGAGAATTCAACAACGATTTGGTAAGATCATCTATAAAATTTTGTTCCGGCAATCCAATTAGTGATAAGCTTTTAACTCGTGATTCGGCTGAAAAGATTCGTGGAAACAATCCATCTATTTTGCCTTGTCTGTGATTTGTTTCTGTACTTCCTAATTGCAATCGAGTCAATTTGGAAAAGGGCAAATCTAATGTCCATGATCCAATACCAGTCGTTGATAATACGCTTAAATTTGTTATCTTGCTCGTTTCTACTTTTGTACAGAACTCAATTGCGTCTGGATACTCTTTTTGAACGATTACTTTTAATGATGTAATATTGGAACTCATGATGGCATTTAATACTTCCAAGGATGGATTCGTTATTGTAAGGGTTGTAAGAGTTGATGATGGTAAGAAGGAAATCAAGGTGTTGGATACTAGTTTTGTTAATTCCCAGTTTTTTCCAACAAAATCGATATCAGTTTTATAGGCAAATGTCAAAGTGACTAATTTTGGATTTTGCAACATGGCTTGAAGTTGTGTCGAACGGTGTAACATTTTCAATGTTTCGAATCGTATCTTTTTGCAACACTAACTCAATATCCGCTCGTACTTCTAAATGACTTGCAGAAATTGGATTGCATGTATTACTAAGAAATGCATTTGTGAATCTCGAATTGGAAGAGACGGCAGGTATTTTTCGGGTTGGATAAGCAAATAAAATTTCATTGATCTTGTTTGGTTTTGACAGAATACGAGAGACAAAGGACAATCCAGATTCACTCGGTAAGGAAATAACCTTTTCCTTCGTTATATCAAAGCAGTCAAATGTTTTCTTATTCCAGTCAGCAGATGTATAAAGTCGATTTGACATTTTTGTGAGGAGGATATCGCTTTCATATCTTTCTTCCATTTTGTGATTCTCAGATGAGAAAGTGGTCCTTTTATAACTTCTGCGGTTGTGGAAGTCGCTGCGTGTTTGCCATGACCAAATTGTAACGTTGCTTGATGGATTTGTTTGAAAATGAAACAATTTATCTTGAACCAAAACATCAAAGTTCAATGGCAATTCGTAAATCACGAATTCTTTACGAACTTGGTACAATTTTATTAAGCTCGACAACTGGGGCAGAACGTGCACTCTTTGTGTTGAAAACAGCACGTCACCATTTGATTCAATCGGCCTCTGGTAAACACTTTCTATATATACATTCTCGTAAAACACCTTCCCATGACAATCCACGATCCCTAACCAATGAATGGAGTATTAACGGTTGATGCATTCTAGAATCAATAAAGAATGTTCTTGGAGGTTTACGAGTCAATATCTCGGACGTTTCAATGTTTGTTAACCCGCTCTCCATTAAGTGCGTTGAAAGAGAAGGAGCGTATGAATGAACGACGAAAACGTGTGTGATTAGCGAAGAATGAATATGAAGCGTCGATTATTGAAAAGCATAGTAAAATCATTAATAAAATGGTACGTATTAGATTTGGTGAAGAGGATAAGGACGACGATTGGAGTTCGGAAGATGAAGAAATTGAACGTCAATTAAAATGTTAATTGTTAATCATTGCATTAAACAAATTCTCTACTCCTGGCCATAATTGATGATCAAAATATTTCGTTGGCATCCCTCCACCGGTTGATACACCTCTAATTAGAGCTGCTTTAGTAGACATCATAAGGGTAGCAAATGGTACACTCTTGTCAAATGCAGCTACTATGTCGTTATTTGAACCCCATTTCTTTTTAAAACCCTTTAACATTTTAAGTTCTGTGGGGTCAGCTGGCATATGGGTTAGGGTTAGAGTGGTGTTTATCACATTTTCCAAATGTGCATCGTCTGATGTTGTATGAGGTTGTGCATACATAACACCTGCACGAGATGCTTGAAGAAGAAAGATATCTAAAAAATTAGCTAAATGTGGTGATTTAAGTAACAACGAGACTTCTTCAACACTGAAGGAGTCTTTTAGATCTTCTAGATGTTTAGTAGCAAATACTCGACGTTGTTCAGACACGTTTTTAGACCCGTCCTTTGGACGTTGAGTAAATCTTTCGTCAGGTAAATCAGTAACAATGAAACGTCCGGGAAGAATTGGATATTGTGATGTGTTTTCCGTGGATACATGTCCAACAACAGTTAATGCTAATGAAGCATTAGTTAACGATGGAGCGTTTACATTCCAGTCAGTGTTCATGGGACATTGTCCAACAACTTTAATGGATCGTAACAATTCACGTCGTTGACGCTTTACTTCAAGTCCAACGAGATCTTTATCAGTTGGATCAGAAACTCTTTTTTTTGTTACAGTAACACCATTGATTGATGTACGAACATATTGATTGTTATCACGAGATTTAGGATAACGTTGTGCAATGTTTACAAATGCAAATTCTCCAGCTCCGCACAATCTATCATGTTGATTTTTTGGTTGTGGATAGGGAGCTACGTATCCATCATCAGTTAAACTGGTTTCGTATGTTATAACAGGTCCTGCATTTAAGCATGTTATTGTTGTTTCACTTCGTCCAATTAAAACACTCATTTTTTTAAAAAGTGTGAATTGTCATTAAAATTCAAGGGTTGTGGTTATTTATTAAATGGTTAATTCAGGGTTAACATTTTTCTCTACAAATAGATATTTAGCAGTTGAAA